>Ga0209389_1001798_pt1 | contig 15605 bp, 5 predicted proteins | sample CowpearedBW_FD_187526 | JGI IMG/M metagenome (GOLD analysis project Ga0209389, IMG submission 187526) | Root nodule microbial communities of legume samples collected from California, USA - Cow pea red BW (SPAdes) (version 2) | ecosystem: Host-associated > Plants > Roots > Nodule | place: USA...
ATATATATATATATATATATATATATATATATATATATATATATATATATATATATATGTTCATTTAAATGGACAGTATGAGAGAGTTTATAATTGCTTGTAACCCTACGAAGGCCCACTGCTTAATTATAACCCTTTTGGACCAAGTTGACAAAACGTTTTAAATGGGCCAGAAACGCCAGCCTGGTCCAGCTTAGAACAATTAATATGACAGATCGGTCTCCTCCGATCTGCATCAATTTGCTTAACCCTTAACCGATCCATACCTGAATTTTTTTCTTTTTTTTTTACATGTTCAGAATTTTAAATTATGAGGGTACTGTAAATGTAAATCAGTCCAACAGAAAATCATATACTAAAAATGAGGATAAAATGACTAAAAACTTTTAACTTTTATTTTATTTTTATGTGTGTGAGTTCGTCTGAAAATAGACCCATTTAACTACCACCCAACCCCGTGTAAAAAGCCATTATCAAATAAACCTCTCAACAGAAGAAGGATTATGATCTAATCATATATTACGTGATTAGAGCCTCACAAAGATAAGACCATTGTGTAGACATGGATACAATTAGTTAATCAGTATGCAAAACCTTTCATCTTATGCATATGTTAGTACGAGATTGCTGCTTAAGTAAAAGGTTGCAGGACACAAATTACAGAGACAAAGAGACCACCTTAAATGTGATATCAATCAACACATAATCCAAGGAAGAAATAATTGATACAGTTGCAGTTATAGTCCACGATTGGCATCATCGACTCTAAAGTGCTGAAAGAACAAAATCAGCACCATTGTTGTCACCATTGATCTGAAATTTTGCAAATGGTCGATTCAAATAAGCAGTAAACAAATCATGACATTCACATTTTCTACTTTTTTATGACTGAATTTGTAGAAATCGATAAGTTTAACCTAATCAGTGATTAGGCATTTAACAATTTTACCCTAAACTTCTTGGATCATGACAGGAAATTCCAGAAATATAACATTCACAGGGAATATAATAAAGATCAAGACAACGTAATTCAAAAATACTACCTCCAAGTAAACAGAAGAAAACTCAATTGGCACAAAGAGCAAAACCAGCATCACTATCATACTATTACTAATCATCACTGCTATATCTCTATGTAAGTCACCAATAAATAGTTTCAATCGCAAACAAATATCTTACAAGCTCTATTCGTATCACATGACAAGCAAACACCAAACAATTGATGGATTATTAAGAAAAAAATGCAGTTCCTTAAATTCTTCAACTGTTATTGTTCAATCAAATTTGGAAACAGTGGTTAGAACAAACGGTAACACACACAATAGAGATAAAATTCTAATTGTGATCAAGCCCGAATGGAAATGTATCTAAATTTATCCTTACTGTTATTGCCATAACTTGATGCAACAAAAGCATGCGCACACACAAACGAGACTATAAAGTTAGAAACGAGAAAAAATTTTCATACGAATCCGAATAAGCCGGAGCAAGTAATTTTACATCCGCGGATCTTCCAATTCTACAATCTCGCAGAACAAAGGTTATTCGGAGACGACAGTGGCGACGCCCTCTACGGCGGCGGAACCCGGCGGAGCTCTGGTCTTGACAGCGTCGAGCATGCGCTTGCTGATCTCCTTGGAGTAGAGCTGGAGGGTCTCAATGCCATCGGCGGAGGTCGCGACGGAGGCACCCGCGGCGGAGAAGGCATCACCCTCGATCTGGCGAGCGGCGGCGGAGGCTTCGTCGGATGAGAGAGTGCCGTAGCGTTTGGAGAGTACGGAGGGGGTGGTGAGGGTCTCGATGAGGCGGTTGACGATGGCATCGCGGGTGCGGTCGGTGGGGGGCCATATGGTGAAGGAAAGGGCGGCGGAGGGGTCTGGCTGCGGCGGAGCCTCCGTTTGCGGCGGAACGGAGGGTTGGTCCGGTGTGGTTTCGGTGTCTGACATAGTAACGACGAAAAGGGGAATATGGGATTTGGGTTTGGGGAAAAATAGTATTTTTAAAGGGTTTGAAAATCAAAGGGAGGAAGAGAAAGAGACAGAAAGTGTGACGTTTGTTGTGTTTTTGTTTGTGTTTGTGTTCGTGTTTGGGTGAGGAAAGGGATGTTTGGACAAACAATGCATTGCCTTGTAAGTGAGATCTATTGGTGGGGATCTTTGAAAACTACAACATTAATGCAATTTTTTTTTTCAAAATATTTTCTTCTTATCTTATCATCTTCATTTCAAATTTTTTTCTTATTTTATTGATTTAATAAAGTAAAATGGTTTTTTTTTATGGGCCTTCCTTATCCAACTATTAATCTATATTTTTATACCTAATTATTTGTTAGAAATTCATAATTAGAATTGTTAGAAGCTTGTGATGAGATAAAGAAGAAATTTGATGGGGTGTAGAGAGAAATATCCTACGTTATCGGTTTAGCTTCAATGGGCCTAGCCTAATCAATACGATCGGCCTTATTTTAGAATATTGTTATTTGAACCTCTTATATTTATTAGTATACATCTTTTCTTTCATAAAATAGTCATTTTCGGGGAAGTAATTGTGGAAGGGTTAAAGATTTAACATTCTGCGAAAAAAAAAAGAATATTCCAAAAGATACCTTTTGGAAGAGTTAAAAACTACTCACTCAAGTTCCTATTAAAATTAGGGGTTAAATATGTTTTTGTCCCTCAAGTTTCAGCGAAATTTGGAATTAGTCCCTTATCAAAACTTCTGACCAATTTAGTCCTTCATCTTTCAAATGCGTGAATTTAGTCCTTTTAACCAAATTTTGTTAAGTTTATTTGACGTTTCGAGTGCATTTTATGATAGTATTTAAGTTAACATTGAAGCAAAAATGTGTCAAACAGTATAAATAATTTAAATACTATAATGAAATGCGCTTGAAATGTCAGATAAACTTAACAAAATTTGGTTAAAAGGACTAAATTCACGCATTTTGGAAGATGAAGGACTAGATTGGTCAAAAGTTTTGATGAGGGACTAAACCCAAATTTCGCTCAAACTTGAGGGAACAAAAACATATTTAACCCTAAAATCAAATATCAAGAAAAACAATTAATTCATTTGATTTTTTTTTTGAAAATCTTCCATTTTTGTCCATATTAATCATTATCAAATCAATTAATTGCAATGTACCGCTACCAACTCTCTTTAATTGTAAATTAAAGCGTGTGGATTAAACATAATTAAGAGAATATGAAAAGTTGAAAGATTGAGAGTCAAATAAATTATCAGTGTCCTTCCGAACCTTTTACATTCTTTGAATGTTACGACTCCAATTAGCTTTTCCTTTAAGAATTGCCCTCCTAATGCGTTTTGTAGAAAAAGTGTTTTGGTTAGAACCAAATATAGCTATAAATGCAAAAGGAAAATCTTGGTCAATGGAACAAAAAAGTGGCTTGTGCTCATGTTGCAGCAAGTGAAAAGCACTTGTGAATTTTAAGTGTTCATTAATGCCTTTGGCATGCAATGATTCATGTTACAACACCTGAGTTGAAAAGTAGACTTTTTGAACTTGAAATCACGCCATTGTTTCTTTATGGTATGTTTGGATCTATGGAGGGATTTGCCAAGATAAACTACCCGCAAAGAAATGGAGGACAGTGTGAAAAACGAAAAGAAAAACACAAAAAATAAGATGAATGTGTGCAATTTACCTTTCTCTTTCTTTATATATTTGAACATATTTGTATATAAAAGGAGTGAAATGTCTTAAAAGTCTTATTCATATTTTTTATAAGGTTAAATATGTTTTTGATCCCTAAGTTTTAGTGAATTTTAGAATTAGTCCTTCTTCGAAACTTTTTTTAAAAATGCGTGGATTTAGTCATTCTTATCAAATTTTATTAAGTTTATTTGACATTTTAAACGTATTTTATGATAATATTTGAGTTAACATTGAAGTGAAAATATATCAAACGGTGTAAATAATTCAAATATTATCATGAAATACATTTTTAAAGATGAAGGACTAAATTGGTTAAAAGTTTTGAAGATGGACTAATTCTAAATTTAACTTAAACTTGAGGAACCAAAAACATATTTAACCCGTTTTTATATTATAAAAATTTATATAAAACTACTACTACTAATAATAATAATAATAATAATAATAATAATAAAGATTTTGCTAACCCGTGTTCACTAGTTAAAGATAATTAATAGATATTTCATAATTAATTGTGATATTAAATAAAATTTGACTCAATAACAATTAATGCATTTTTATTTTATTTAAAGGACAAAAATGTCCATGAATGTTGTATAGTTGTATTAATAATTTATTTAATACTCACCAATGGAAGTTAAAAAATAAAATAACTAAATTTTAATGTTGTTAAAACTTAAAATATAATTAAACATAAAAAATTAAATTAACAGAAAAATCAACAAAAAATACATTTAAAAAGTTTACAAAAAAAAAAATTAAAGTATCAATTGAGTTTCTAATATGTTTATTTTGTTATTGCTTAGAAATTTCAAAGACTACTTTTGTCTTTAAAAGATTTGTTATATGCATTTATATTATCTTAATTAATAAATTAAGATAATTAATTATTCTAACTTTCAATGTAAAAATATGCAACCAATGCACCTTAATTGTTCCTTAACCAATGCCCTTAGGGTACTGGTTAGCATTCTCCTAATAGTGATAATAATGTAATTAATATGAATTCACAATCATATTATATATATATATATATATATATATATATATATATATATATAAATTAAATGTGTTAAGGTCATTATACTATTAGCCAAAGTATTAAAGTGATCTAATTAATTAAATAATTAAATCTATGGTTAAGAGCATATACATGTCATGATATATTAAATGTGTAGATGTCAACAATATTCTAATTTCTAATTTGATGAAGGGCCAAATTATAAATATTGAAATTAAGTAAATGAAAGAAGTTACATAAAGTGTTATGGTCTCCATCTGTAAGCACGTGAGGTGTTATTCCTGTTCCTTTCTCTTGATTCTCTCTTCTGATGGGGAGGATTAATTGTTTTCATAAACCATTAGGTATCTACAATTGAAAGCCCATCAGAAGAGAGAATCAAGAGAAAACCTTAGGTATCTACAATTGAAAGATCAAGTGCCAACATTTTTCTATCTACTGTTCCCAATAGCCGGGTACAATTTTGCATTAATTCTTTGGAGTATTAAGATCTTATCTTTAGAATTCATTCCATTTGTTTTCATAAACCAACATTTCTTAGGTCCAATTGGGTTGGTATTGTGCTCTAATAAAGCAAAAATGGTGTAAGTAGAATCATAACATTGGATTGATGTTGATGTCATTATATGACATTTTTGGACACAATCCCTTTTAACTAAACTACAATTTTCAAGCTTCACCTCCCATCTGACAATAATATTGCTGTCTTGTAATGGTATTCTTCACTCCAAAACCAAATTATTCTCAAATAAAATAAGAAAGAAAAAGTCTTAATCCACGACTATCTTCTTTCAGAACAACCTACTAATGCTCTCATATATATCCTTTGCTTCATCAAAGATTATTATTTTCAATGTGGTCAATGGTGGGTATTTGTGTGTTTGAGAGAAGGTAGATTTGTGGATGGATGGATGAATTGTCACAAACAAACATTTTTCCTATCTAGACAAATATTTTAGTTTTTCTACCACTTATGTAGAATAAAATATCTTTATATCATAAACTAAATATATGTAACATGGATAATCCAGGCTTTTCTCAGCGTAAAATATTTTTGTTCAATATTTTCTTGTTTTTGAAAAAAAAAAAATTTCTTTCTGCAACTTTAATTAAGATCGTCTTAAGATGGCTGTAATAGTCTGTTAACATTTTCTCTACACATAATTGATCTGATCTCGGATCTAGAATTTGATTTTTATAGATCACACATTTATTTTAACAGTTTTTCATAACTTTCCAAAATAAGCTATGGTGACAAATTCAAAATTCTTTTTTATTTGGTTTATTTTTTCGTTGCGACAACAATCATTTGATACCACTTTTCATTGTATCTTTGTTAAAAAAAATTCTAATGATGACTTTATTATCCTATTATTGTATGTTGATGACATGCTTATTATTGGAAAAGATGTTTCTAAAATTAACACGTTGAAGAAGTAATTGGGCGAGTCATTTGTCATGAAAGACATTGGAACTGCCAAACATATTCTTAGTATAAGAATCATTCGTGATAGAAAAGAAAATAAGCTTTAATTGTCACAAAAACACTATATTAAAAGGGCGCCACATAGATTCAAGATGGAAAATGTTAGGATCGTAAGCAATCCTCTTTATATTTGTTTTAAATTGGGTGTTAAATAGAGTGCTTCAAATGAAGTGGAGAAAACATATATCTACATTAGGAAGTTTGATGTATGCAATGGTGTCTACTAGACCATATACATATATAACACATTTTGTTGGTACAATTATTCGGTTTTTGTCTACCCAAATAGAGAACATCAAAATATTGTGAAAGAGATTTTGAAATATCTATATGTAAATGTTGATATAAAGCTTTCTTTTAGAGGTGAAAAGCCTAATTTGATGGACTAATCAGATTCAAATATGACTGGAAACATTGAAAACGTAATGCTTTGAATGTTAAATTGTAAAATTTAAATAGAATTTGTAGTAATAATAACCGTGTTTATATGATGATTAAAGCATTACCAACGAAGACACACTTCGACTGAAAACTTCAATGACACGTCAGACTTGGACATTCATACCACATGCCATCACTAGCCCAACGTGGAAGGACACCGAAAACCTCTTTTATAAAAGGGTGGCGAAGGAATGCCCATGTGTAAAATATATTGTAGTCTCATACTAAATTTCTTGCAATAAGAGAGATGCTGCGATACAAGTGTGTTCCAGATTGGAATTCCGAACTCTAATGGCAAGTCGCAACCTATTGGTACTATAATGCTGTCATGATCAAATTCTGAGTATAGGGACAAAACACAAAAAATTCATCCGTTTCATATTCCTAGTATATGGATGAAAGAAGTGATGCACTTACAAAAACCCTCTTCTATACTAATATCAATGTCACTGTTCCTCAGTAGTAGCAATTCTGTTTTGTGGCTGAGAACCTGAATCTTAGCTACACTTACAGCACTGTTTATGATATCAATGTGAATACAATAAAGCAAAACAATATTCTTATTCAGTACTTTTCTTTCACTTTCCCTCTCTTTCAATCATTCAATCTTTTCACTCTTTTTTACTGCATAATTTTGACAACTATACTACTGAAGTTGGTTATCCTCTACCGTGTAAAAGTAAAGTTAATTTAAAACAAAGTGTTTGTCTAATACGAGTGATTTGCTGTTGTTATCACGTGTGAATTGATTTGAGACGATTTGAGATTCTGCATGATTTATATTTTGAAAGATGCACTCACCCAAAGGTGTAACATTGAAAAGTTGGAAAAGGTTTTGTCTTTATTATCACTATCCATGAAAAAGGCCAACATTTTTTGAAAAAAAAAAAATGTATGGTATTTTCACCAAAACGAAATAAGTGAAAGAAACAAAACGCGTGGTGGCAAGTATTTTCCATCATTTCATGGTGTCAAGTTAGAACAGAAATTGGGCATTGATGCTTAAAGAAAAAAAAGGAGAGACAAAACCGAAAAAGAACAAACGAAAAAAGACACTGTAAAAATTACTGTATGTCCAAAAAATTTACATCTCCTGTATAGATTGCAATACAACATATGAGAAAACAAAGTACTGACTCAAGAACAAGCTAAGTACTAAGCATTGGCTTCATTTTCAAGAGACAAAAACATTCCTTCCCTAGCTTTCCACAAGAACCCCATCATATATATATATATATATATATATAGTTGACACAAGGCATGGAAAAACCAACATCAAACCTGAATTTCAATGTGTTCATTTTGCAACCTTGACTCACTCAAGAAACATAACACGGTGACTGACTCAACGGTTGTGGAGAGGATCTGATGCATTGGGAACCTTTCTCTTCTGTGGGAAGAAAACGCCAAAGGGGTAACGTGGATGGTGGTGTTGGTGCAGGTTGTGTTGCTTCTGAGGCATGGCGTGAGGGTGGTGGAGGTGGAGGTGGTGGTGATCAAGGAGAAGTGAAGGGTGGTGGTTTTGAGCTGAGATTTGGTGGAGTGTGAGGAGGAGGAAAAGCATGAAGCTCTTGAACCCCCCGAGAAGAGAAGAATGGTGAAAGAGCATGGTTTGGTTTGGGTTGGTTTGGTGAAAGATGCATAGATGATTACATATATTGGGTGGAGCTGAAAAAAGGTTGGAGGAATCGAAGGAAGGGAAAGGGCACTTGATAATGATGATGATGAATGGTCTGAGATGAGAGAAAAAGGTAATAGGCTTTGTTTGAAGGGAAAAAGGTGGTGCAGTGTTTTCAGGAGGGACATTATTTTCTTCACAACAGTTAATTCTTATTATAATAATTTTTCTTTGTTTATTAATAAACGTGGTAGAATGAGGTTGAGTTGATAATGACATGTAGAACGGAGTCATTCGTTGCCAGAAGGAAAAACACAGCAAGACAACAAAGTAACATGATTTTTTTCAAGAAAAGGTGTTTTATTACCGATGATATGATACAGCGATGAAATCTGTAAGTGTAAATTATTGTTGAAGTTTGTTAGATTAAAAATAGATTACTGCATAGGTTTTGATAACGGTGAGGGCACATGTTACGAGAGGAGTTTTGTGAGTCATTACTCACTTTTGCTTTAAGATATTCTGTGTGTTTCACGAGAAGTCTTTTTCTCCAGCGTTTCTGATTTTCTTTCTGGCTTTGAGTCCCCAAAAACAAGGGTCTTGAGATTTTGGCTCTTGTGCTTTTCTTTACTTCCTTGTCGGATATCTAAATCACCCATTTCTGCTATGGCCAGGACCCAGCAATCCACTCTTTCCTACTTCTTCTCTTCAACTTTCGGGTCCCTTTCGCCACACCTTTTTCATCTTCCAAAAAAACCCAATGCCATAAAACTAGTATCAATTTCGATTTATTTTTCTTGCTTCTTTCTTTTTTGTGCTATACTATAATACTATATGGGACCAAGATAATCCCGATCTACAATCTAAGGTCATAGTCTAAGGTCATAGTATTTAGGAATAAGCATAAGTCTAAGTTTTATATCGGTTAAAAATGAGAAAATAAAGTATTATATAAGAATAAAGATCCATAAACTCATGGTCTTAAAATTTTGGATCGAGAGTGATATTTTGATGTGATTGGACTCAGATCTAATTGATGTTTGTTTTCTTCGATAAATTTTCCTCCTTAAAAAACCTAATAATAGTACACTTACAAATAATAATATATCAATCTTATATTATAATAATAAATTTATTTTTAGTATCCATACATTTTTTAAATTAAAACACATTCTTAAAATAGAGATATCACAAAATCAGACCATTCAAAAATAATAGTCCGAGAAATAAGATCTATAAAAGAGTCCATAATCATGTGACTCTTTTGACATATAAATATCTAGTATCTAAGATCATTTACAAACTTTAATATCGAGATCACATATAGAATCTCGTAGCATAAAAAACAGTAGTATATGTAAAGTATATTCAGATATACTGATTTTAGTATCGTAAAATATATTAAAAAAATATAATATACTAAAATTAGTATATCTTAAAAACATATTATAATAATAGTGTTTCAGGGGTAGAGAAAATATATTCCAATAAAGAAGATGATACTCTTATTCTCTCTCTTTTTTTCTTATATTTAATTTATAATTTTATATATTATAATTTAGGTTAAATAGTTTTTTCCAAACTATTCACTTTAATTGTATTTCATATATTTTTTTAAAATAATATGTATCAATTTCATTATTCGATTTTATAAAACAATATCAAATGTTTTCAAAATATATTTAACTTTTCTTATTTTCTTATAATTTTTTATTTATTTTTATTTGTATCATGTTAATATAATATTTTATACACAAAAGGAATGTCAAAGAAATTTTTCTCTTCCATACTAGTAAAGAATTCTCCAAAGTTAGAAGCTTAAGTTAAAACATTGAATAATTTGTCTGATTTTCTTGTACCATGTTATTTTTTAACTTAGTGTTTGATCTCTTTTATATGAATAATACAAACTGATTATTGTCTAAATTTATTATATTTATTATCAAAGATAAATATTATGATTTGTACATTTTCATAATAAAGTGAATGTTTTAGTAACATTATCAGTTCAACTCGATTTATTAGATGAAATGAACCTTGACCAACTCGAATTTTTCGAGTTATAACACTACAATACATTTTTAAGATTAATTTTCTCACCAAATGATCATTGCTACCTTACAAAAGATCGGTGATTTAGCAAGATTTGGTAATTGTCTTATTTATAATTCTTTAAGAACAGTAATATATTTATAAAGTTTATAAAGTATAATGTATAATTAAATAATATAACTTTTGAAGGACTAACAGTACAACTTTATTTAACGTAAAAGCTACACTATGTGGCATATGGGAAAGGGGTTCTGTTCTGGTCTTTGAAGATGGGTTCAAAAACCAACATAATCCTTTTTATATTCAAAACTACTTTCTCCATCTCATGCTTTTGGTCTATCCATCTAGTGATTATGTCCTTTTTTGTTAGACAAAAAGAAAAAGAAAGAAAATATATGGGTAAGAAAAAAATAGAAAAAATGAAAACAAATTTTGAGTGTAAAAAATATAGAAGTCAAGTGAGAATTAGTTGTTGAGTTTTCTTAATTTAGAAAATAAATATGTATTATACTTTTTGCTTTTTTATCTTTGATATTTAGGATTATACTTTTTATTTACTATTATGGAAGGGGGTTTCCATAAGGGTATTTAAATACTGAAAATTTTAATTTAAATTGATTAACTAATGTTACAGTTATTATAATTAAATTTGTTTAATATTCTTCATTTCATAACATAAAAGAACTTTAAATTACTCTTGAATATGAGAGATAATTTTTAACTATAAGAACAAGTAAATAAATTCTAAATTCGATATTATGGTTAGATGGAGAAAGGTTCACAAAATCATAAAATTGTAAGAAAAATAACATCTTTTACTTCTTACAATAAAAATGACATAAATTATTAAAATAAAATTATTCTCTTGGACAATACTTGACTATATCATTGTGGTTTTTTGAATTTTGTAAAAGGAGAATAAACTAGGTGAATCAATGCTAGTTTGAAACTCAATTTTATATCCAATTGGATTTGAGTGACAAATGAACATGCAAGTAACTAAATAGAAGTTAGGTGAAGAGATAAGATGTAAGTTATAATTATTTTAAGTGAAAAGTGCATAAAAAATATATTCTTAATTTCATTGGATTTTGAATTTTTTTTTAATTAAAATCATATTCACTTAATTTAATGGAGTTTTATTTTAATTGAACTCATCTAACCAATTTAATAAGGTGAAACTTATCATGTTTAAATTTTATTTAATTAAAAACCATAATTATTGGTGTCTAAAGAATGTAAATTTTAATTGCACTAATTTTTAATTAGGTTGTGTTGTTACTATACACGTAATTGGATAGATTTTTAATTATATTAAATTTTATTAAATTGGATGGAAAAATTTAATTGCTAATGAATTTTTAATTAGATGATATTGAGCTAATTTGAATTTTTAATTATATTAAATTTTAATTAAATTTAAAATTTATTTAAATTGAGTTCATTCACTTCTAATTATATTAAATTTTAAAATTCTGTTGACTATCTAATAAATCACACAGTGCATGTGTGTGCCTTTTTTTATAAATATTTATTAAACTATAAAATGTCTTTTCCTAAAAACATCATTTATTAAAAACCAAGGAACTATAAGTATATTTAATAGAAAATATTAATGGTATTTTGTTAAAATGAAATTTATTCCAAAATTAAAAAGAATATAAATACTGTTTTTTACTATCTAATTCCCTTATCATTTGTTTAAAAGTTATTAGAATAATGACCAATGAATTTTGCCGTCTCATCCTTTGAATACAAAATAAGTTTCCATTGCATGGCAAACGCAATTACTGGAATGTTGCAGAGTGTTTTGAAAGTAAAGATTTGTTTAGAGTGAAAATAAATAATGAATAATGTGATGTATGGTTAAAGTTGTGAAGGTTTTGAGTGGTCTTGTCATGCGCGAGAGACCAATGAAGAAAGAGGGTTCAGCAAAATGCCTGAATAAGTGGCTTGATTCTGGATTTTAAAACCCAAAGGGTATTCTTGTGTTAGACCAGACACTTTGATTTTCTCGTGTGATTCCGTGACAGAACCTGTTTTACCACTCTCTTTTGCTTCTCTGTCTCCCTCTATTCTGTCTTAATCGCAGGTTTTGGATATATTCTCATCCTATGTCTACCCTATTACCATTTTTTTATTCTACACTGTTGGCTGGACCCACCACTTAACAAAATTTGTATGTCAATTACTTCTAATTGTAGCATTTTTTAGTATTCTTTTGTTGTGATCAATTCTGTGACATATGTTGTTTTTTTTTTATGGTCGGCATCATCAACTCAAAAGTGCTGAAAGAACAAAAACAACACCATTGTTGTCACCGTGGATACAAAATACTATGCATAGGTTGTTATTCACTCTTCTTATTCCTCAATCACTACAAAACACTTCAAGCATTGGTGGAAAATAGTACCCGAAAAACGAATTTCAATGAAAAAAATAGAGATCCAAATTCAACCCCTAAAAATTGTTCAATTCCAACACTAAACAATTCATATCTCTAAATTCTTAAAATAGTAAAAATAATAATGCCTAGAATTTGGCTTCTACCAGCCAAATACACCTAGTGCATAAAGAAACGAGGTCTACTTTCGTCTCAGTGAGTTGCATTCACTTCATGTACTTGAATATATTCTAATGTGAGAATTAAATCGCATAAATGACTCATTTCAACAATATGATAGTATAAAAGTTATTGAGTTTCACTCTAATTTTTAAATAAATAAATGATTTAGCATGAAAAATGATAAATTTAGTCAAAAAAATTTGATACCTAGGAGCAACATTTTTTTTAAATTACAGATATATAATATATATAAAAAAAAGAACAAAAAAAAAGTACTAATACAATTACAATGGTGAAAAACATATTTAATTTATAATTTTATTAATATAAAGTAATTACTCAAAAATATATTAATGAGGTACAAAAAGAAATATTATGAAAAACTTGACTAGAGGCCATTTTTGAAATACAAATATTTTTCAAGAATATTGTGGAATATAATGCTTGATGAATAACACATTTTGTTTGTCTACTATAATAATTAACCTAAGAAGTCAAAGTAATCAGAACATGTTGTCCAACAAAATATTTAGTCTAGATCATTGGAGTGAGTTGCATTTTCCTCTTTCATTTTTTCAATTTCTTTAGTTTTAGTACCCACAAATGTCTGAATCAAACTCTAAACATTTTTATATCTCCTTTTCTTTGATTCATTCCGTTTCAAAAGCAACCCTGTAAATGGTTACATTTTTTATATTTCTGGATAACGATATCAGAATTTAATGATTTGTCAAGGCTGGTAAACAAATTAAATGAAATATATCTTAATTGATTCTTCAAACATCCCCTTTTTTTTTTAAATATCCATGTTATCACAATCACTTACATGATATGATACAAGAGTTCAGCAGTAAGTTTTATCATGAACGATAAACTAAAGGGGTGTTTAATCAGCAGACTCATTGAACATAAAACATTTGTTATAATAGAATATTTTCTGTTATGGCAATCGAGCAATTGGTGCCACCATGGCCACCCTTGTCTACAACACAACAACCTCCAAAAAGAGGGAGCCTCGATTTCACTAACCATGCTTCTACAGAAAGAAATTAACATAGACTAAAAGAGAAAAGGTTAAGCACAAACACCAGTTATATTCTATCACAAATATTTGATTCAGACAATCAGAGAAAATGGCTCATGAAGTGCGGATGAAAATTTGATTTCTTAACATCATGGATTGCATGATAATCGAACTACAATGAAAACGTATAGAAGTTTCCTATACATAGAATCTGCAAATCATTCAATGACCTCTTACAAAGAATTTTAATTGGCAAAAATAGAACCTAATTCTGAACTAATGGGGTTATCACATTTCGTACAAGCTCGATCGGAGTCAGTGAGACCAGCATAGATACATTGTCACTGCATTTAAGAAAAGCACCTTCCTAAGCATATCAGCAAATGCAACAGAAAGGGTACCTTCCTGCCAAAAGTTGAAAAGAAAGTCGGAGCAAGAATAGCCAAGTTTCATCAACGCCTAAGAATCTGATCCTGAAAATTCAAAAAAAGAAAGGGGTATCTCGGGAGGAGATGGTGTTCTTGCCACACATTTAAACTGTACAAAAACACCCAATGAAACGGGAATCAGCTTAATTATCCAACATGACATGTAGATTGAAATTGACATTTCAAGTAAAATATAGCTACTGAGAAAATATTACATCTTAAATAAATGGCAGGAAAAATAGGGTAAAATATTACCTTATGCTGTTGGTATTTCTCTCTCACAGCTTGCAAAGAAGGCCCCTTCCTACTAAGGTATAAATCATGTACGTTTAGCACACATTCCTTGAAGTCAGCAGGTTTATATCTAGTGAGCTGATGGAGTGCCGAATTCTGTTAAGAAAAAAACAATTCAGTAACATCCTCCACAATTAACACTGGATTTGAATACGAATTTAAAAAGGATTACCCAAGGATGTTTCTTTGGGCTTAACATAAATCTTGCTAAGAATACAACAGATGCTGCCACCAAAGATGGCACAAACTTTACACAATTATAATCCAATAAACTGAGCTCAGCAAGGTAGCAGCTAAGGAAATCAAACTGGAGATCAGAAGTCTGCACAATGGAACAAGCTTATTAGCCAAATGATGAAAGCAATGTTATTAGAGCAAAACTAGTCATAGAGTTAATCAAGGTACTAGGTCAATGCTGATCTGGAAAGGCATGGATTGAACTGCATAAAAATAAATATTAAATTTAAAAAAGTTATATTTATGTTAAAGATATACATTATATAATGTTAAGAACTCATTTTCCGAGAGTTGTATTAGTTGAAAAAACTTTTGAACTTCTAATATGGGAAAACAATTGCTATGAACAGTGTTCATTTTAATGTGCTCATTTATGCAAGCCTAAGTTATTAGGTTGTTTAGTACAGCAAAAATGGAACTCAAGAGCCAAGACAACACAGGTGCCTGGCAAGAGATGTTCCACAATTTAATCAATGCAGAAAAGGTTGTAAAATATAAGCAGACCAGCCAAGTGAAATAATCAATTGTACCGGTTTAAGACAGGTCAGTTCGGTTTTAATAACACTAAATGAAAGTCCACATTTTTCACTTAAAAAATTAGAATGTGTCAGTGTCAATGTTATGTTATCAATCGCACATTGCAGCAAATGGTTGATAGAAAATATTTGCAATATTATACAGGAGAGTGTATCACTGGCATATCTGAGAAATCACGTATAGCAGTTTAAAAGCAAGTTACCAAATAGAGATCAAAACCATGAA
>Ga0209389_1001800_pt1 | contig 15599 bp, 7 predicted proteins | sample CowpearedBW_FD_187526 | JGI IMG/M metagenome (GOLD analysis project Ga0209389, IMG submission 187526) | Root nodule microbial communities of legume samples collected from California, USA - Cow pea red BW (SPAdes) (version 2) | ecosystem: Host-associated > Plants > Roots > Nodule | place: USA...
ATATGATATATATATATATATATATATATATATATATATATATATATATATATATATATAAGAACACAAAACTCTTCTCTTATTCCGCATGGCCACAACCATATATGATATCTTTTCATTCCCCACAGAACTTATTCCATTGCTATCACATGGCCACAACCATGTATACCGATGCACCTCGCGAAAGACTCGTTACCTTCCTTCCACATGGCCACAACCATGTTAGCAGTATTCTACATCTTCTATTAAGTATCTCAACGCGCCTTGCTGCCACACCTATCGGCCACAACCGATAGAGCACGTGCGAAAACCATGCTATGGATCACACACCGTAACGCCAGGTGGAGTTCCCAATTATGAACATAGTTCGCAACGTCCCAGGACTACCAAACTCGTTAGCGAATCATTGAGGAGGGCAATCCCTCTAGACCCATCCGTACTGGCCACAACCAGCACACTCACACTGGCAACACTCACCAACTCGAGCCACAACTCAAAGGTTCCTCGTGTTCATCCGCTATCCCGAGCCACAACTCAAGGAAAGTCATTCTGGGCCACAACCCATAGAATGCCACGTGCTTAACCCTTATCCTGAGCCACAACTCAAGGAAACGTTCCGGGCCACAACCCATGGAACACCAGCAAACTCACCATCGAGATACTTTAGAAGCCTTATAGATCATGCATCACCACTCAAACTTCAATCAACCTAATACTGAAAAATTTATTACTTTTAAACCTATCATCCATTCATCCCTGGACTTAAACCTTCATCTCTCGCCTAAGCATTCCACTTCATCTCGCTTAGGCTAGGTTACCTAGCTTGAGCGAGCACCATACACAAAACCAACCATGAACCCTTGCTTAGGCGAGTTACACTCGCTTGGGCGAGATCACGTTTCGCCCAAGAACCTCATCTCTGACTTGGGCTGCGAGTTAAACCTCATCTCTCGCCCAAACAACAAACCCCGCCTGCGCGAGATGCGCAACCAACACACTCGAGACACACACGGATTCTCGCTTGGGCGAGTCACACTCGCCTAAGCGAGATGGTCTGTCGCCCAAGACCAAATCACCTCGCCTGAGCGAAATGCTCGAGCAGAAAGAGGTTTATGAGTCCCTACATATTTCGCCTTGGCGAGCCTGGCTCGCCTGAGCGAGACATGCAGATTCTAGCACTATTTCACGCACACAACAACAACAATCGCACCCAAAACATACTCCAATTTCATACCATTTCATTCAACACAATCTCATCAGTCAAAAGCGCATAATTAAACACTAAAATAGACCCCCAGCAACCCAACTTTGCATAATCACAGAATAGGCAGTGTATAACCCCATTATTTTCATGCTTTTGGGCCAGAATTCAATAAAACAGTACCAATTCACCCAAACCCCCAATTGATCACATGACTAACCCAAAAATCCATGGCAGAAAGTCATCAATTTCATACAATCAGATCAGAACATAATATTACGGGTTCAGCTCCCCTAACCTGGAATTTTCCCTTGCTTAGACAATTGCAGAACATAGGAAATCCCTCCTTGATCACTAGGCAGCCTAACACCCTCCCTTCATTATGCTCTCAAATTCCAAAACCCTCTCAATTTTCGCACCCTTGCAAGGCCCTCAGAAAATAGCTTCTCCAAACCCCTCTTCTCTCTCAAAAATTGCCTTTTAAAGGTGCCTTAAAAGGGTTTAATGCCTAGAACGAAAAATAAGTTTTAATGGCAAGTTTTATTGTTATTTAAGGCCCCTTTAGTATTAGTTTTCAGCCTCCTTAAAAGGGTTTAATGCCTAGAACGAAAAATAAGTTTTAATGGCAAGTTTTATTGTTATTTAAGGCCCCTTTAGTATTAGTTTTCAGCCTTCCTAGCTGCCTCCTGCTAGGGTTCTCTCCCCCTTTTCATATGCATGCCATACCAATTTTTAGCAAAAAGAAGAATTAATTTTCACCACCAAGGTTTGAACTCATGACCACACCAAAGTCAATTTAATGCTAAACCATCAAGCCAACCCATGTTTCTTGCTAACTCACACAATTCAAGTATGGTAACATACGAAATACGCTCCATCATATTATTAAAACCATAATAATTAAATAACACACAATTGGCATACATAGGACTCGAACCCAAGTCCTCTCACACAATCAAAGTACTCTCAACCACTTGAGCTAGTACTTTTCCACATCATACCCATCAAAATTTAATGCCATAAATACACTACATACCCGCATTAATTAATTAATTAATTAAATTCCGCGGATCTTACACACCCTACCAAGAGAAGAATACAAGACATTGATCTACTAAGATACTAGAGCAGAACACAAATCTTCCACTAAAAGGTCACTTCACAAAATCTGTCTTCGTACACATGCCTATATAGAGCTTTCCATCTTATTTAAACATACCAACTTTCTTAGTGACTCTGGCATGAATGATGTTGCATCCATGAAAGGTATTCATAACTGAGTCTTCCTTGGTAGAAAATGAACATTACACCTGCAGCAAAACAAAGCACTCTAGACCACAAAGTCTATATGATAAATCATAGATATCCCTTTACAAATACCATGTTATTCTTCCTAACTCATGAATTCCCTATTCTTCTCCCATGCTACACCTTTTAATGTAAATCCTCCCTATGGTAAAAACCCCTTAAGACTAAGTACATTCCAACAACCTAAGTGTGTGATAGGTGCCTACCTATTGATCTTAAACAGTGTATGGGACAAAAGCACCAATCAGAAAAACAAAAGGTTACATATGCAATTTTATGTTTCCACCATACCCAAACTTTCACTTGGGCTAGACTGAATATTTCATTTGGATCTGGTAGTTTGATCCTAAAAACTACATGATTCCTATGATTCCAAAGGTTCCACACTATAGCAATCCACACCCCCCTCCATAGCATATTTCCTTTATGGTTGAGGTCCAACAGCTGGAAATGTTCAAAGTGTGCTTGTACTCTATTATGACTTACCCCTAAAGTTCTTGTCCATCTATTACTTCAATTAGATATATTCTTTACTCATTCCTTTTTTTGATGTTTTAGAAAAGTTAACAGCTAAGTGATTTTGTTGCACTTGTGTAGTGCCTTCCAAGTAACATATATCTTGTGGATAGAAGCTAAAAAGACTATATTTGTGATTGGTTTATGTGTTTTTGTGATCTACTTTCTTGAATAATCAATGAACACTTTATTTACTTGTAGTATTCTTTTGGGATGACAAATTGTTATTGTAATGATTACAAGCTTGCAACCATAAATGTAGACACACTTTGACATACATATGCAAATGGGTTCAAGGATGAAAATGTAATATGCGTCGGAAATTAATGACATTTATGTGGACTTGAATTGAATTAAGTGTTGACCTAAGTTAATATTTTTGTAAGATTATTATGCAATATATTTGAATGCCTTGGTGAAACTAAATAACACTTAATTCATGTTTTTTGGATGTCAAGTATAGTTTTTCTATAATACAGTATATCATTAATATTTTAATAATGTGATTTAGAAAGATGATGTGGTGGCTATTTTCTGTTGAGTTGAGTTACATTAACTGATTATGTGATATGTTTTGTGCATGAGTGAAGTTGAAAATGAGAATAATTGCATTGATGTAACTTTGACTTATGAATTTGTGATTACCTCAATTATATATTCAGGTGAAAATCATGAGTGAAGTTAGTATAAGAAGTGATTTTAGTGGTGATTGCAAGGTATGAAATATTTTCTCATTGAATTTATTTTGCATATGCTTTTGATTAGAAATGGCACAACTTTACTTATTTTTTTGATGTTTCAGATTTGTTTTAGGCATTCATGTCAAATCAATTTTTTTTTTATTTTGCTGATAATATCCTTGATCAAGTTGCCCAAGAAGAAGGTGTTCAAAATGACGAAGCCGAGCAATCCCAACAAATCAATATGTATGTACAACATATGAATGAATTACAAAAGCATTTAAAGAGTTATGCAATAAGAACTCGTTTTGCAACGTATAGCAGGAGAAAGCGCCATAAATAGTTGACTTAGAAAAAATATCATTTCTGAAGTTAGGATTTATATTGTTAAGTTTTGAAACTTTGTACCGTAACATATTCTAACTTTAAAACAATTGTATTTTATTACAACTTTTATGAAATTGAGATTGATTTATGAAAAGTTCGTGTTTGCCTTATTGACTATTTGATTAGAATATAGCTGTTGGTTTACAGAAGTGTATTGTTTTGCATATATCAGAATGTTGTTCATAAATCATTACAAAAAATATGTATTTTAATTGGGATTTTTTAAGGAGGGTTATAATAACCCCTGTTAAGACCAAGACATACATGGGCTTTTTTAAACCCTTGAGAAGTTCCAAATGGTTTTTTAATAAACCTTCAGAAAGTTTCACGTTCACGCCCATTTACACCATCCTATTCCTTATTATTTTTCACATGCTCACAAAACCTATAACCCTAAAAGCTTCAAATCTTCATCTCTGAATGGGAAAAATATTTCGTGTTCACATCTCTTTGTCTCAAACCAATTTCACTCTTCGATATTTGATTGGTAAAGGTTTCATTTGCGCTTCTTAGTTTTCCAATTTCTCACACCCTGAATCTCTCATTCGTTTAACTCACAGGGCTATGTTTATTTTCAGGTGCGTTTTACATATCTGCGATGCATTTGACACTAGTTGCTTAGAGGATTTAGTACGCACGGTGTATGTGTTGCGGGTTCACGACGACTGCTTCGAAGGTTCGCGACTACTTCCAAGGTTAACGATTGCTTCAATTTAACGGTTGTGCCTTTTCCTTTCAAAATCATGGTTCGTATCTATTTTTTTCTCTCTGGTGTAATTGTAATTGTTTTGTTTTAGTATAGTAGTAAAATGAGAATTTTCAAATATGAATTAGGAATGAGTTATTTATGTTGTCTTCGTCACTGAAATATTGCGAGTGAAACTAATCATTTTTGTTGATAGTGTCTTGTTCAAAATCTAAAACTATTCAAAGCAGAATTTGCACTTAATTGTAATTATACTGTTATTCAGATTCGAATAAGGAATTCTTTGTGAGGCTTTCCACCATAGTGTATTATACTACTGAAACAGGTGGTCCAAGACTTGTTTCGATCTTAGGGTTGATTGTGGTGTTATAAATTTTACTTTCTAATTAAGATTTTATTTGTTATATTTATTTTCTTCACGGGTCAAATCCCTTTATGCGTTTTGTATTAGAATTGCGTTAAAAAGCATGAGATTGTGGTAGTCTTCTAATAGAAGCAGAGTGTGAGTGTATCTTGGAAGATTGTGGGGTGTAGTGGGCTTTAGATGTTAAAGTCCATTCTTGAACAAAATGACTATGGAGTTTGTGGATTTAGTAATTGATGGTAATTTAAGTCTAGAAAATGAAATAAAATTGAATAGTTTAGTTTTCAGCAGAGCTAAACCAAGCATTTTAATGTTTAAGTTGGGCTTGGTTATTGTATGAAGTTGATGTTTAGAATTTTGGTAATTTCCTTTTCTAGTGGAATTTCGCAATTTAGTAGCTTAATTTTTATTCTTTATTTCATTTAATATATCACAAAATCCATGAATTGACAGTTTATGTAAATCTTTTAGTTGCTTGTATTTGCTAACATAAGAAGCTAAGGTGGTTTGCTTCTTGAACATTTAATGAAGATTTAATGAAGCTCTTTTGAACTATCTTGAAGCCATTACCATTGAAATGAAGCCTACATTGATGAAGGAAAGGAGATTTGATGTTAACCATGTTGATCTAGGCTAGAACGTGTGCTCTCCACATGATTACATCATTAAGAAAGTGTATTTGACGTTTGTAATTCATGTTGTAGACCTTGTAGCATTAATTAGATGTAATTTGGTCTTTATTGTCTTTAAAATGTCACTTTTAGTCTGTTGAATGATTTTTCAACTGGTTAAAAGGTTGGCTGTAATAGTCTTAAATTGCAACAAATTCAATCAGTTGGAAGTGTAAGGGTGGATACTTTGTAAATCTTTTGAAATAGTGCAAAGTCAAGCTCAGGTTGCCTTGACAAACTGGATATAGCTCAGATTTGAGTGAACCAGTATAAAATCTCATGGTATCCTCTCTTCTCTAACCTTTCTCTCTTGTATTTTCATTTTAAAGTTTAAAGAACTTGTGCTTTAATCATCTTTTTCACGTTCTTGCATGTTTTCATGACATCTGCAGTATTGAGCATGTTTGTACAATCATTTGGAACTGGTCTTGATCATTCTTGTGCATTGTTCCTGGTTTAAAACTCGAATTTGCATTTTTTCTAGTATTTTAGTTGATTGTTTTCCTGTTTCAATCGATTGTTTATACTAGAACAAAATCTGTCTAGTAAAATCAATCCGTTAACTCTATTTTTGATCGACTGAAAGTATATTGTCCAGCACCTTTTGCATCCTAACTTGGTGATCTAATTGATTCAATTAAAGGTGGTTTTTAGCTTGCAAAGGTAGCTTAAATTTTTAACTAGCCAATTCAACCCCATATTCTTGGCTTTTCAACCATTTCAAAACTAACAATATTATGTTCCATGGCCTTTTTGTCATCCCCAAAAGCAAATGGAGTGATGGATGAACAAGGATAAGAGTTATGATTGAATAAATTATGATACAATAGTTTTAGCCCTTTAATCTTGTTGTGGCACAATTATCTAGTGTTCATTTGGTTGTACTTATTTTATAGAAATAAATCATTTTTTTCTTATCCATCTTCTTGAGAGTTTTCTAAAAAATAAAGTGCTTTTTTTTTTCTCTCAAAATAATCCCAATACTCATACCCTAGACAAGGTATATATGAAATTGACTCAAGTTCCTTAAAATTTAATTCATTTTAGTTTTCTTCACTCTCTCCCTTCCCCTTCTAATTTGCCTAGGTCGTTCAAAGAAACTATCACTCTTGTTCAACCTAAAATAGTTTTCTCAAAAGCTTGGAGATAATTCAGTTATATTTTTTTTTGTAAAATAAATAAATATGAAATATGTGCATTGTGAGGTTTATTCTCTTTTTTTTCACTAAATTTGTTGGACACATTTTTGGATTTGTTGATTATGCCAAACGAGTAGGATTTGTTGTATGCATAATGCAAAGGCGACGTTCTGGGATTGATGGGAGGACCCTTGCTCGCCAACTTGGATGTAACAAAAGAGGATTCTCACTAAACACTAAGGGAGCATTGGGACTAGAGAAAAAGCCAAGACCTAGTGCCCGTGAAGGTTGTAAGTAACTATCTTGGTAAAGTTAGAAAAATCTGGAAAATGGATTGTCACCAGATTTATAAAGGATCACAACACTATAAAAAAAAGTTAATTTTTGTTGGGGTTTTTTACTGGAGGTTAGAATAACCCTTGATAAGAGAAAAATGTAAAGGGGGATTTTCAAACCCCTGACAAGCGTCCATGGTTATTTAATGAATAAATTTTCTCATTAGCATGTCTTCACTTTTCTATTTATCATTCAGATTCTATTTTCTATTTGCCATAGAATGGTTGTAAGTAGAATTGCCGTACTGAGATCTATGGAAAGAGAGGTTTGATATTTTTGGGGTGGTAAGTTAAGGTTCTAACATAAGTAACGTTTGTGATGTAATGTTTTTTTCTCTTCTTATTTCTCATTAGATACGCTCCCATTTTGGTGTCCAAGGAATAAGTATCGTTTGTGATGTAATGTTTTTTCTTTCCTTTAAATTTTTATTGGTGAGCATTTAATATTTTCACAGTTGACATGTCTATCATGTGAACCTTATGGCCAATTATCCCAAACCCAATTTGATCATGTTCAATATGTTACATTATATCTTATTGAAGTGGTCTCGTTCAATACAAGTTGGGTACCTATTGAAACCCTTATCATAAAGCACAAATTGTGAGGGTATGCAAAATCCTTGGCACAAGTCAACACTTAATACTACATTGGTCAGCATTTTGTTTAGTTTTGTTATTTATTTAACTTGCTTTTCATAAAACTAGAAAGTAATAAAAATCACAAACAACATTTTGATCACTAATTTGCATTCATAATTCATATTAAAAAAGTTTATATTATCCAACATCATCCAAAGGTTTGGATATTGAAAAAAAAGGTCTTACATCATTATAATAGTTTTTCCTAAATTTTTATAACAATGTTTCTATAACTAAGTTAGTGAGGACCCTCCAACAATCATAGGTTCACGAAATCACTATCCAAACCCCACTTTCAAGTAGGAAAACTAAGCCAATCATGCACATGCTTGTGTGATCAAGGGTCAAAACATGTAGCAGTGTGCAAATGCATAATTTTACCATCTAGACATGGTTAATATGATGCTAATGAGTTAGTAAAACAGTGAATTTTCCTAAAGAACTAGTGGAGAATAAAAATCCTAATTCTAGGTAGTCTAGAAAACCTAAAATGAGCATATCACACTCAAAACCAAAAATCTAGTTCATTGATTTCACTTCCCACCATCTGTGATGTTTCTCTACCTCAACACAAGTTCGATTTAATGCCTCTTTGAGTCTCCAATAGCTAGTACAAGTTGTAGGACTGAATATGAAAAAGTCAACTCATGGTCAACTTACCAAATTTTCAACCAATTTAGTGCATCTTTTGCCATTGTTTTTGTAAGTTTTTTTGCCCTTGATTCACTATTTTTGCATCAAAATATGCCACACTAGTTAGTCACTCTAATTCAATGAAAAAAACATAAACTAAGTTCTTTAACTAGACTAGTTATGCATAAATTAAGTCACACAAGTTAGCTTCCACATATCAATTTCGTTTTCCATGTTATTCCTAACTTTTAGCTTAGTTTTCATCATTCTTATACTAATTAAATTGTGTTTGCATCATTGCTTAACATTTTCTTTGCTAGTTTGGTAGTCTTAGCTCATTTTGACCAATTTCTAGTTCATTTTTTGGGTTTTTACTAGGCCAATTCGAATTTGCTTGTTAATTCTGAGTTGTGATATGTTCTCAACCTTTCTTTTGATAATTGGAACTTTTCCAAGTAGTTATATAAGAGTTATGTGCACTAGTTTACTTAATTTCTAAATTGTTGGAGTTTTAGCATAGTTTAATGGTAGTTTGAGGTCTTAGGTAGCTAGATTTTGAGCTGTAGTCTGTTTTAGCAGTGTGAGCTGTTTTCTATTCATATTTTGCCATTAGAAACATGTTAGGATAGTTAGATTAAACTTTCATAGGTTAGCTTAGTACATGCATATACAAAAGGGTTAATTTGGTATACTAGTCTTGGTTTTAGGTAGTGATTTTTGGTAAATCATTTAGATAGTGTCTCTCTTCTTTGAATGCCCTTGAGATTGAGAATGGGAAGGTGCAGCCAGAAAAGAACTTGGTATGATGGGAGTTTAGGGCTTCTGTTTGGAGAAAGATGGCGAATAGTCTATAAGGATCTTGGCAGAAATAAAAGCGAGTGGGTGAAAATTTGAAGGTTGGAAGATGGAATCATAGTTATCGCTCTTTGGTCCTCTATCCCTTCATGTATCAATCAGCCCCTTAAGATCCCCTTTATTGTCATTTGCCAAAAGATTAAATGAAGTTTAAATCCTTGTCATTATGATATCGTGGACAATGGTTCAAAACAGTAATGATGGGTTCTACCGTTGTTCAGTAGAGAAAAAGGAAGAAATCCTAGGGGATTGGTTGCATGGGGTGGTGAGTCCATAATTAATCACTTTCTTCTCCTTGTGCCTTATGTGAGTGATGGAGAGTTGGTGGGAAGGAAAAGAGAAAGGGGTGACATGTGTCACCACATAAGTGGAAAAAGTGAGTTATGGATGGATTCGTGGTGAGATAGGCCATTAAAATGAGTTGTTTATGAGCCTACTATATAGAAGGGTATGAATAGAGTGGGGGAGTGTGGATGGTTGGGCTTAGTTGGTTGTTGAAAGGATGAGTGAAAATGCAAGATTGACTGATGGAGTTTCGAAATAGTAAAATGGGGCTACAAAAAACAAGTATATATCTTTTAGTTAAACCAAATGGAAAAGGCCTTGAATTCATTCTCTTCTTCTTCTTCTTCTTTTTTCTTTTTTTATTTTTTTTATTTTTGTTTCTTTCTTCCCTTTTTTTGTTTATTTTTTTATTGTTTTTTTTGTTATTTTCTTTTCTTTTCTTAGTTACTTTTTCTTCGAGAAGAAATTCCACAATTTTCATCAAAAATATTTTTGGTTAACTTAATTAAAAGTAAAGAAAAGAAGAAATTAATTAACCACCTATTCTTCAAGCATTTTTTATAAGTCAAAACTTATCTTCCCTGAACGAAATTTGGTGTTCACACCAAGGTTCTCATCAGTGATGGAGGATTCAATTTTTGCAATGCTCAATTGGCAAAAGTGTTGAAACACTATGAAGTGAGGCACAAGGTTGCTTCACCTTATCATCCACAAACTAATGGTCAACGAAAGGTGTGTATTCGGGAAATCAAGAAAATTCTTGGGAAGACCGTGCCGTCATCAAGGAAATACTGGTCATTAAAGCTTGATGATGCTTTTTGGGCGTTTAGGACTACCACGAAGACTATAGTGGGGTTATCACCATACTAGCTAGTCTATGACAAATCATGTCACTTGCATGTGGAGAAGGAGCACAAGGCATACTAGGCCTTGAAGTTGCTGAATTGTGAGCCTTCCTTATCTGCTGAGAAGAGGAAGATTGAATTGTTGGAGTTTGAGGAGATGGGATTGAATGCATATGAGAACTCCAAGAGTTACAAGGAGAAGTTCAAGATGTATCATAATAGAAAACTACTTAAAAAGGAATTTCAAACTGGCCAACAAGTGTTGCTTTTCAATTCTAGCGCAAACTTTTTCCTAGCAAGTTGAAGTCTAAATGGTCAAGACCTTTTACCATCAAGGAAGTCAAGCCACATGGGGCGATAAAGTTGATGGATCCTTCTTCAAATGATCCACTAAGAAGTTGGGTTGTGAACGACCAATGACTTAAACACTATTTGGAGAGTGAGGTTGAATGCCTCACTGTAGTTATTTGTCTAGATGACCTTTATGCTTACTGGCATCGAGCTGATGATTTTAAACAAGTGCTTGCTAGGAGGCAACCCGATGTTTAGTGTTTTTCATTGCTATTAGACCTGTTTTTACATATTTTGGGTGCCTCATTTTGGGTTTTGTTCGCCCAATGAGGGAGGAGCTCGCATAGTGAGTTTGATTTATGATAAAAATAGTTTCAAAATTATGCAGACTCAGCCAACTATGCTTACTCCCACCTAGCAAACAAGACATCCACAACACTTAAAGATTTTGGCCAGAAAGTTGTTGGACGCATAACTCTCGCCCAATGACATAAACATTCTAACTTTGGACTCACTAGGCCGTTAATTCTTTCCCCCAATGTCATTTTGAGGTATTTTTTGCCCTTGGAACCACTTGTTGGGCATACCATTCTCACCCAGCAAGTATAACTCTCTGACTTTGGACTCATTGGGCCACTAGTTTTCTCGCCCAACAAGTACCTTTTGAAAAAATTGTCTTAGCTTCAAATTTTGTTGGCTAGCCTTAATTTGGATGCTGTTTTTTTTGTTTATGGCATTTGGAGCTTTGATTTCTTTCCACAATAGCCTTGCTTGATTGTGAGGAATTTACTTGCAAATCTAAGTGTCGAACATGTGGATGTCGTGGGATTTTGATTCATTCCTTGAACTGTGTTTGAGTATGACAAGGGATTGAATATTTGAGTGTGTTGAGAATTTTTTTGCTGTGTTATTTCTATGAATTTTATTTTTTCATGATTATTGTAAATGCATATACATACTTGATCAGTAATAAGAAAGGAAATTATTTGTTTTTACTAAAAGAAGCTACTTGGACAAATAGTGAGCCCAAATGCATGATTCTGAATCTTTTTGTGAACCTTTTTTAGCCTTAATGAATTGTTTTGTGATCCCTAAGCCTATAAAAGAAAAATATGGGGGCCTATAAAAGAAAAATAGAGAGAGAATGAGATAAAGGCAAAACAAAAATGTTGCTTGAAACAAAAATGGGATTGAGTTATAAGAAGAATATGGGGGCCTATTTTGTATATGGGGTAGAGGATATTGATGAATGACTTATGTATATATTTGTTCTCCTCTTCTCAAAAGATTTCTTTGAATGCATGAAAAACCACGTTTCTTCTAGCCAAGCCATGCTGAAACGTTTAAAGATCTTTTGATATAAATCAAGTTGTGCGAAGTTTGTGTGAGATGATGTGCGAAGTAGTTTTATGACATGTTGAGTTTAAGTTATATTTGATAAACACTTTTATGCTGAGTGAAACACTGACATGGTGTGAGCTTTAATGATTCTCTTCTCTGGTTCTCATATCTCATTTTGGGTTTCAGGATTTGTGTTGACAGAAGCACCATGCCATGCCATTTTAACTCTTTGAAATGCAAGTGAGTTTTCTCTATTTTGTGAAAGGGATAATGGATTGGATATCATATGCGTCTCTATTTCTTTTGATAAAACTGACCTTAATTCTTTTTTTGATTACCTTTGCTTTTCATGAGGACATGAAAGAGTTTCAGTTTGGGGGAGTTGATAAGTTAGATAATTACCTATTATTTTTATCATGTGTTTTCTATTAGTTGAATGAAAATATTTTCTATTACTTTGTAATTATTTTTCAAACACCGATTTGAATTGCTGTTTGAGGATAATTTTGTAGGAAAAATGGAAGATTGGAGTATAGGAGTAGCTATTGGTAGGGAAAAATTAGTTTTTGGTAGGGAAACGCTATTGAGACTCAAGACATGGGCTGAGGCGCTTCTAAAGTTCAAAGGATCCATCTTTCTTCATCCATTCCACCATTTCAATTCCATTTTCTATTCTATATGTATAGGAGTAGCTAAACTCCATGTCATTGGGGTTGGATGTAATGTACCTAAACTCATTGTAGTTTCTTCTTTGCAATAGAATATCTTTTGTTACTTTTGTGTTCTATCTTCATTATTTATGTGCATGATGGAATATCTATGCATTTTTTGTGATACCTAATCATTGGAAAGTGTTTTGGAACCTAGGCATGGATATAACATCTAAGAGATTTGGTTTTAGATATAGACTTAAGCTCTTGTCCATTCTAAACATCTTTTATTAATGTGTATCTTATGTTTAAATTTCTAAAGGATTAGTATTTTTAGATAAAGGTTTAAAACTTACCTCTAAGGGATTAGGGCTTCAATACCTTTGATGTCAATGCTTAAGTATGTTACAGATATATTGTGTAGATGATTGCATAGAGTTTTGGTCATGAAATCCAACCCTAGTGAGTCTTTACCTTGATCATTTTATAAAGTTTGCATTTAGTAATTTTATACGCTTTCAACTTATTTCAAATCAATATGTTCATATTCATTGCTTAAATTAGTAACTAATCATAGTTAGCTAAATAAAACACAAATTCATTGGGAAAACGATACTTGGACTTACTACTTTTACTACATGTACTATTTAGTATACTTGCGAAAAAGTTAACACTATTGTAATTTATCGTGTTGATTATGATCACCGAGTATAACAAATTTTAGGAATTCCACACAATTTTCCTCATAGATTGCCTACTTGAAAAGTTTGAGAGTTCTCATTTCCTTTCATTTCTAAATTGACCTTTATGATTGTGTTGTTGTTGGTTTCCCATTTTATTTGGAGTTGGTCATTAACTTGGTTCGCTTGGTTCGCCGAGGATAACAAAACCAAATCACTCTTTTTCTCCTCCCCCTCCTCCCAACATGAGTCATCACCCAAAATCAAATCACTTGTTGCATGCCTTTGTTCTTTGTTCACACTCCTTTCAACAATGGGCTATATAGTGGAAAGCCATTTTCTACATTCACACTCATATATTTCATTTTGCACTTCTGCTTATGCCACTTAAAATTCTCTCCACTTTAATAGTGACAAGTGTTCTTACGTTTTCTCTCTCCCTAACAAACTCTCACCTTTTCTTCGCTCCACTCTACACACAGGCCAAAAGAAAACACACATTGACCTCACAAGTTTCTTCCACACCTCCATCAACTTCACTCTTGCACACATAAACACAGATTGGACTATAGTGGGCTAGACGACAGTGGGCTGGACTAGAGTCGATTGTTGTTGGGGCGGTGTTGGGCTGGACTAGTGTTGTTGAAGACGAGTGTGGCCATTAAGAGGCAAAAAGGTCATGAAAAGATTTTGGAGGATTTGAAACTCCTAGATCAAATTTTCATAAGCCTGATCACGTTCTTCTGTTCGTTGTGTGAATCAATTCACGACCTCCTCAACACTAGTGGAAGAAGATGCTTGTTGTATGTGGATACCTCTTCCAGCAGAGTAACTTTTGCTAAGTTATCTAATCCCATAAAGTTTTCATTTATTTATCCACCGACAACGTCAACCCAGGAATGTGTCCCAATGATGTCTTCTTGATCAACATTATCATTATGCTCTAACGCATCAGCACCTGCCCTTGGCTCAAATCTGTCCTGTGAAAGTCTAATTAAAAATTCTTCCTTTTAAAGAAAACAATGAGAAATTAGTTAAATATGGTATAATATTTAACTTTTAAGGAAATAATAGTAAAATTATTTGCTTACATGTGTCCTTCGAGACCTTTCATAAATAAATTGGCCAGATCCCTTGCGAAGACAACTTTGGTAAAATACCTCATCAAATATGCCTCCCGCCCCAACTCTTTTGCCTTTAAAAAAATAAAGGGTTATATATATACATGGGTTTTAAAAGACGTAATTTATATCATAATATGGAAATAAAAAGAATTAAGGTTTATATCATACGAAGGGCATGCTCATAAGTGGTAATGGAACCACCTATGTGTAGGGTCCCACCTTTTCTAAAGTTCTATTCCTTTAGGTTGTAGCACATTTTTTGTGACAATTGGGAGAATTCTAATGTTCTCACAATCTATTCCAGATATGGTCCCCAATCCAAAAAGGATGCTCTCTTGCAATCTTAACATCTCTAAACATCTTAGATAGCCTATGAGATGCTCTACTATGTAAATTTTTTCTAATTTGAGCTTCGTGCTCAGATCTCCACTGAACCTTTATTTGTAAAAATAAATAAATTACAATTCATCTTGACAACACAATATGCATGGTAATTAAAGTCTAATAGTAGTGGACATCTATTTTACATTAGAGTTAAATACATGAAAGTAAATTTGTTATTTCTCTCTTTTATTTCCCATTTCGTATTAAGTGATTAATTATCAAAAGTAAACCCAGTTAATTTGATAGGTAGACTTAATTATATGCTACTAACACACTTTACGAAATTATGCTAGTGTATTTGAGATAGTTGAGTTCTTATAACTATGTTTGGGTCCAATCCTTACATAAATTTTAAAATAGATAACACTTGTTTTTGAAAGCTCTACCCTTTAAATGATAATTTTCAACCATCAAGTGGGAAACATCGAGCGTCGAGGCAAACATAAATATTTGTGCATAAGGTCTCAGATCTAATCACTTGCATAGTGGCCTGTATGCTTACATACGTCGTTGTAATGAAAATTTTCAATGGCCCATATTTCTCCCTAACAATGTGACATCCTAT
>Ga0209389_1001801_pt1 | contig 15596 bp, 5 predicted proteins | sample CowpearedBW_FD_187526 | JGI IMG/M metagenome (GOLD analysis project Ga0209389, IMG submission 187526) | Root nodule microbial communities of legume samples collected from California, USA - Cow pea red BW (SPAdes) (version 2) | ecosystem: Host-associated > Plants > Roots > Nodule | place: USA...
AAGACATTTTGAAAGCTCCCGTTTAACTTTGAATAACTCTTGTTCTGGGATAATGGAAGATAACTGTCCGAAATATGCACATTGCCATACTTCAAATCTTAAGTATCATAAACAATCTGATACAGATTCAATGAAAAATTATGCATATGGTGCAAGAGTGAATGAAAACTTCGGGGGCTGTGGAAGAGATAACCATGCTAGGGACAGCAGAGGCAGTTACTGGTCACGTGATTATACCAACACTGTCGAAGATGAAATTTATCCTGTAGAAGAGTATCAGTTTTACAGGTCCCCGTCTAAGTTCCTGGACTGGACTGAGGATGAAATTATTTATAGGCATCATGAAACAACTCTGTGTGCTAAGGTGCAGAGTGATGATATGCCATTGCAGCGGCATTGGCTAAATGTTCCAAAGAGAGAGACTGAGAAATATTTTAAAGCTAGCTCTAAGATTGTGTACAGAAGTAAGGGTGGACAAGCAGTGCTGAGATGCAGGAAATCAGTTGACTTGATTGATAGGGAAGGAAAGGTAAAGATGGGGAAAATATGGTCAGGAATCTGTACTTTTGTCTTTATGAATGAGTTACGAAACATGTTGCGCCATATATTTTTGGTAGCTTTTTACTCATGTAAGGCTAACTGTACTACCCCACTCCTAAACATTAACTATGTTTTATCTATTTTCTCAACTTTTATTGTTTTTAAAAGGTTTTTAAGTTTGGACCAATGCCAGATCGTCATGTTGTTTTTGAGTTTCAGCATAATATCAAGCAAAAGTGCTAAATTCTTGGGGATCCCGGGTCAAGCATCTAAAACAAATCTGTGTAGTTCTTTGAAATCTTAACATAATTTCATATTGTCAAGTACTATTGTGTATACGGCAGTAATATAGTATTTGCCAAATTTGTCTCTTGTAGGATGAGGCTTTGGATATTGCTCATAATAGATAAAAATTCTGTCACTTTCTATTATTCTTCTAAACCATCTGCATTTGTGAAACTAGTACATGATCTTTACTTGGAATGTGAATAATATGGTAAGGGGTTGTGGTGATTAACTTGGTGCAATCAAACGTGGCTAATGATCATACCTTATCATAGCCACATCCATAGATTTCATGGCTTGAGATAATTGTTGTGCTTATGGTATATGTTTTCTTTATGCTTAGATTTTAATTGATTGAATCTTCCACATTAGATAGCACACATTTCTAGCCCATTTATATTGATCTGAATACCTCTTTCTGTTAGATGTATGTCACAAATTTGTATCTATTATTGGTAGACTACAATTTATCCCTTGATCTCAATGGGCATTGTATGTTTAGTCTTTGATCACCTATATACGCAGTCTGGGAAGATAATTGGGCAAGACTGTCTCTTTTTCTTCCCAACTTTTGTCAAGTTTGCATTGTATACTCAATTCTATAAATACATGTATCTGCGAAATAGTTGTATTATTTTATCACTATAAAAAGCCTGCATTGGTTTTTATGTAGAAATGTTGTATTTTGGGCAATCAGAATGTGCCTTTTCAGGTATTTTACCTTTCTCTGCTGAATGCGCCTGTCTGCCTATTACATGTTTAAGATATGTATACTGTAAGGTTTCTGACTTTTGTAGTGTGGGCTTTTCTTAAACTGAAGTTTTAGTTCTTTTAAAATAATTTCAAAAGAGGATGATTGGCAGCATGAAAGTGCATTTGTTGTTGATTTGTGATGAAAAATGGGTAACTCTACCATGTTTAATTTGTGATAAACCTCATATTCATGCTTAGTTTCTCTTGATCTCATAAAATTGTTAGTTTTAGTGCCATACATGTCCTGCCATGAGTAGATTTGTCAATAAACATTAGTGTGTATACTCAATTCGATTTGTATTTAACACATGAGTTGGCTGATACATAACTTCATGACTATTGCGTTGTAATTTTTTTCATATTGACTTCACAATGAAACCCGAACGGTGTCTAACACTTTTACCATGTTTTCATTTTAATGCTTTGTTTGTTACTGCTAATATTCATTCTGTTAGTTTATATGTTTATATTTTGTAGCTCATATTTGTCATACCTCACTCTTATATTTGATGCGATATTCTGCATACGTCCGCGTAAGTGTTTCTTGTTTGTTAAATGTATTGATTGATATTTTCCTGTTTTTTTGGTTTGATTGCAATTTTTTGACAGTCTCAAGTGAGAAGTTCCAGAGTCTTGTCCAATGATAGGCTTGAAAATGTCAACCAGCGTGTTGCCAAGAAACGGATGAGAGATTCAGTGGGTTTTGGTGAATCCAATGAAAGGGCCAGCAAATTTGACGCCAACCTCGGAAGCAAGAAATGGGTTCAGAACCTTCAAGATCAAGGGCAGAAAGAAAGCTCGGATATCGAGGAAGGTCAGATTGTAACAAAAAAATGGCAATCATCATTTGAGAAGGCTTCTATAGCCAGAAGAGATACTTCTAAAGGGCCAGCCGTGACTGACATTGTGAAGAAGAGAATGTCACAAAATGAAGGTAGTTCTGACCAATGTATTGGTGGATATGACAGTCAAAGGATTCTCGATTCCTTAGCCAAGATGGAGAAACGTAGGGAGCGCTTTAAGCAACCCATGACAATGAAAAAGGAAGCAGAAGAGAATTTGAAGCTCACCAGTGATTCTTCCATTGTTGATACATGTGAAATGAAGCAACACAGGCCAGTTCGAAAGAGGCGTTGGGTTGGTAATTAGTTTGAACTGATGGCCAGAGTTTGGTTAAGATCTATAAACGACAGCAACTACCAGGGTGGTCTTGAATAATCCACTTTGGTAAAAATCATACTTTGTCATTGGCAAATTTGAGAGATTATAGATGTTTTCATTTCACTTGTTGGAATAAAGCTTAATTAACAGTTTTGGCGGATTTATTGAGAGCCATTTATTACGAAGACGGTAAATAACTGATATTCACTATTGAATACGATTTTTAGATGCCCCTGTTTTTTCACCATATATACATCAGATCATAGTCAGTTGCCATATAAAGAATAGTTAGAAGTTCATGTACAAGGTTGTGAATTAATTCCGTCAAAACTATCTGCTTTACAAGTATTATGTAGTTTCTATTTTAATTTGGTTTAATTACATAATTTATCACAGTGAAAACACATACATGTCTACTTTTTCTTCTTATTCCTGCAAAAGAAAATTATGAGTATAATAATTATTGATATAAAAATACTATTAAATCATAAAATTATTTTTATGAAAAGGTAATTAAAAAGTTAAATATTGCTTATAGTTTTATTATAGGTAGTTTTTTTATTCTATGGATTGTTTTTTATTAAGAGTATTATTTGAATTTGAAAAAATAATTACGTAAAAGGTAAAATTGAAAAATATTGAGTGCTTAAGAAAGGTTATAAAATATTATAAAAAAGTAATTTTATTATGGATAATTGCAAAGGGTTTTTATTATGAGTATTTATTTGAATTTTAAAAATCAGTTATTTAAAGAGTAAAATTAAAAAAATTGTACATAAAAAAAGACAACCCCTTTTACTAATAGTAGTTACATTATTAATAATCAAAATAATCTAAACATTTACTTTAATAGCGTTTACACCTAGATCCATAAAGTTTTTTAAAATTAACTTCCCTTCTCATAAAGTTTTTCAAAATAAATTTCCCAAATAAAATAAACACAAAAAGATACAATTAAAATGAAAAAACAAATGGATAAATTAAACAAAAAAAGATAAAAAAAAGAACAAAAAAACAAAAAAAAGGATAAAATTAAAATATTTTGCCCCCATGCAGGATCGAACTACAGACCTTCAGTTTACAAGACTGACGCTCTACCACTGAGCTATAGGGGCGTGAACGTTCATTCCTTAATTAATAATTAATTTATTTAAAGGAAACTCTTTTATGCAATCATTTATTGACTTCCCATGAAATGTCTAAAATTTAAAATATTGTATTCATAAAACTGAAAAATTAGTTAACAAATCAGTAAATTAGTAGCACTTTTTAACTCCAAGCTTTTCACTTTGAATTTGTAATATTTTGTTGAGTTAAATATAAAGTATTCACATATTTATATGATTTTATTGATCCGTAAACTAAAACAATCTATATATTTTTTAATCATAAATTCAAAATGTCAGTATAATTTCCTTTTAAAAATTTATAATTTTCATGTTAATGACCCATAAATGATTTTTGGTATAGATAGTCTTACAATTTTTCATTCTGATCAATAGAGGGCAATGTATGAGTCCTGATTGAATTGGTAGAAAAAGTAAATTGCAAGAAAATATTAGTATGAAAAAAAAAAGTTAAAAAATTAGTGACAATAAGAATTTAAATATAACTTTTAAAATAATCCATCACTCTCATTCATCCACTTTTTTCATTCATGACACTTTCATTTCATTTTTTATTCTCTTTCTGCCTTTTTCCCTGATTATTTATTATACTTATACTCTTTTATCCAATTTTATTTCCATCACTTTTTCTTCTTCCGATGTCCAACAAAAAAAAATCATTTTCTATCACTAATTTTCATGCTATGTTTTCGAAATCCAATTTACAGAAGATTTTTCTAATTTGGGTTTATAAGCTATATAAACCCTTTTCACCTTTAGCAGATTTCTACCAATAATTCAAGGAGTTAAAATAATATAATTAATTGAAATATAATTTCAGCTTATAATTTTTGTGTAGACTTTGTTCTTTGCATTTTTATGAATGTTATATGCAAATTATTAATACCAAAATTTAAAATCTTATCTTTTATAATTTTTTATTTGTTTGAAGATTTATTAATTAAAAAAAGAAACGCAATGTTGTGGGAGTTTGAAATACCATGAAATATTTTTGAAAGCTGATTATTGACCCAACAATAATGGTTTCATAACAAGGAGGTTTTATTAACCTCAAGAGGTAATTGAGGTTCTATAAATTTCAAAGAAGTAAATGTGATTTTAAACCGCGAGCAGTACCAAGGATTTTAAACTGCAGGTATTTGTTAGCGATGCATTTAACAAATCGTCAGGAACACCTTTAACAAAGGTTCAAACTTTTAGAAACAAAAATAATAACTTAGTTAAAAACAATTAGTTTTGTAGAGTATAGAAACAAACCAAAGATTATTATGTTAGGTTTAGATAAGTTTTAATTTTCTTCTAAATTTGTTTATCTTTAATTAAATTCTTATTAAAATTTTTATTTACTATGTATTACAAATTTTTATATTTTTTAATTGAGTCTTAATCATTTAATTTTTGATTTATCGGATGAAGTGATTATTATAGTAAACATTCGTTTAAGTTTGCACTCATTTAAATTCGCATTCTGCTTAAATCCGTAATTGAATAAGGAGAATTCTCAGACCAATAATGCTGTGACTTTATTTTCAAATCAAATCACGTAAAGTTATTTGATGATTATTTTGAATTCGTTCACATGTCATTGCTGATTTATCATTGTGTAAGATGCGACAAAGGTCGAAGAACACATCCTTAGCTTGATTTAATTACTGCGATGATAAAGAAAGAATCTTTCAACTCACTAGTCAATAAAATAAAATAACAAGTTCCTCCTTTAACATATCTCTTGTATCTCATACTTCTCATATTTTCATAATTTTTACAAATTTTCGACACTCATAATATTTGATATAGTAATTATATGACTCATAATATTCTATATTGTAATATAACTCATAGATACAAACTTAAACAAATGTTTACGTATATATTATACCTCACCATCTTAGTTCTTTTGTTTGTCACCGTAGATTAATAAATGTGAGGTTCATCAGTGCATAAAATCTGAAATTTATAAATAGGTAGAGGCCAGAAAAAAAAAGAAAATAACGGAGAAGAGAAAAGTCATATTACCCCATCAACCAAAAACTTAATTAAAATATATAAAAGATTTGATTATAATAAATAATGTTTTTAATAAAAATACACAAATTTTAAAGAGAATTTAAACCATCACATTATAAAAATTATGTGATCATATTAAAAAAAATAAATTGACCATACCAAAATTTAGTGATTATATTGATCTTCAAATAGTGAATATATTTATTATCATGGCTCTATTTTCTTGTTTATCTACTTAATGTTTCATATTTCTATTTTTATTTCTAAATTTTATTATCAATTTTTGATTAAATTATCAATAAATGCTAATCATTTATTAAATTTATTACTTAATATATAGGTGAAATGATATTAACTATAAAAAGACGAGATACTTATCTTTTTCTTCCATCTTTTATAATTTTTATCTATTTTTATTTCAATAGTAATATAAGTAATAAAATATAATAAATAATGAAAATTTATTAAACATGATTTATTATTAACAAGGAGAAAAATATAAATCTAATATCTCTCTTAATGCAATTTTCAAAATTCTGTTAAAACACGAGCATAACCCTCCATGTCATGTTTATCATTCCTCGAAGTTTACCTTACTTATTATGAACCCAATAATTCTAATTCACATTTTTATTATATTTTAATATATGAAAAAATATATTTAAACAACATTATAGGAAAAATAATGAAGGATTGACATTTGAAATGATTTTTATGATAAAATTAAATTACATTCAAAGTGTCTATTCACAAAAAAGAATAGACTTTTAAATGTTAACTGAAAAGAAATTAAATCATGATCATTATTTGTAATCAAAGTAAAATTTAAGAACCAAAATAAAATAAATTAAGGTTCTGGTTGTGTATTCAAAGAAATAGGAAAACTGAAAACTCTATTTATTTTTTGTTTTCATTTTTAAATTAACCCTTCTTGGTCACGAGGGTGATAAAACAGATATGACATAAAAGGACAATGAACAGTGCTAACCATGAATGAAATTGCATTAAGCATGTAAAATCCTAAAAACATATCTGGTCCTTTTTACCAAGCTTTTTTGATAGCTGTGCATGAAGTTAATATCAGTTCGTTTTCTGGTTTATCAGTTTTTCTTACAAGATTCGTGATGTGTGAACTGTTCAGCAAATTAATGGCCAAAAAGGAATATAAATTTGGATTTGAAACATGACAGACCTAACAACATTCATAGAAAGGAGGAAAAACCGATATAGCGGAGAATACTAATATATTAACACTTAATATGTAACTAAGTTGTTTCTTGACTAAAATCAACAGATTTTTCATCTGACAGAGATCATGTAGAAGCTAATTTAGGTCAACACATGGAACCCTTGAAGATTATAAACCTAAAAATCTCTAGGGTCAACAAACACATTTCCCACTTGTCTCATCAATATTTCATCAATGTTTTCATCAACGTGGGTTGAAAGTCTCTTTGTGTACCATAGATCATCGATACACGAGATGGAATCTGTTTGAGGAACATGGTTGGCAAGTGGATCACCAAACCCTAACTCAGTTATAAACACCTTACAGTCCCTCATTCCTTCTCCCACTCTTGATGTGAATCTCCACATAGATTCCATGAGCTCTCCAAGGTTCTCTCCCTGTCCATAGATTCCATAAAGAAAGAGGAAACCAAAGGATCTACAAAGTGAGTTACTCACCGACATTTTGAGACAAGGGAAAACTCTCTCTCTTGCATGATTTAAGGTTGTAAGAAGAAACCTTACTAGTTGAGACCTTCTGATTTGAAGCTTGTAAGCTTCACAAGTGTTCCAAATACTAAAAATTACCCATGATGAGTTTGAAGTTTCACTGCTAATGAGATCTTCTTCATTATCTACCTTGCTTCGCAAATTGAGCCAGCCCTCCCTCTTATAATAACTTACCCATGTGCCTACGCTGAGTTTCTCCTTCAGAATAACGTCCATGTCTAGTGGATACAAATCTTTGGTTTTCAAGGTTCTTCTGTATAACGAAATTGCTAGATCTATGTCCACTTTCTCTATTTTTATGTCCCTGGAAATGTGCTTTGTGATGGAACTAATTGGTTGGACAAATATGACAAGTGAGCTTAGGTTCACATAATTGCATTTGATTGTGAATAGGTTTTTAGAAGCATCATTGTCCTTTTCAGTGGCTAGGAATGCATACTCAGCTCCATTTCTCACCATCCATTCTTCAACTGCAGCAATAAGTCTCAGTGCAACCCCCTTTCTCCTGCAGATATCGAAATGTTTTCTCAATTCACTACAAATTAGGGTTTTAAAACAATGTCCGCAACTTATTGCTTTCAACTAAGTTCAAAATTCAGGTACATCTTTTTATAAGCAAATTTTTTTATCATAGAGCAAAGTAGAAAAGTTATTCAAACCCTGTGCGAGATAAAGGCATACATGGGTTAGGAATAGGTTAGTCAAAGGTGTATAATATGAAAATGCAAATGACAGCTTATTCTATCTCAATAGAAGACAAACAAATTGACAGATAGGTACACTGCAATAAAGGAGAATCTGAAATCTCTATCAGGTGAAGGAAATTATCACGGATGGGAAATGAAAAGCCTCACAATGTGTAGTTTGAATAGGAAAAGGTGTTCACATAGCAACAGTGGTTCTGATATCTAGCAGCATGTTCCTATACATCATTCTGTCAAAGTGTATTGAGATACCAATGAGCAAGAAAATTGAGATGGAAAAGATGAAATATTTTAAGAGATGATAGTTCAGATAAGGTGTGTATATAATAGAGCTTCACCCAGCTAAGGTAGACATGCTGCTTTTGTAATCATGTAAATACCATATATAAATATATCTAATACAGTTGCAAAAAAGAAAAATTCTAACCCACTCACAAGATCATTTCAGAGGATGAAAGAAGATAAATTCAGGATTATTAAAACACTAACCAGAAAACAAAAATAGATCTTTTTAGGTACAAATGAAAGTGAGTATTACCTGTAAGAAGGAGAGACTCTGAGGCCTAGGATGTAACCCATCTTCAAGAGTGACCCAGAAAGAGTCCCTACATTCTTAATGACTCCTCTAACCACTCCAACTAGTTCCTTGCTCTCTAGAAGCTCAGCTACCTGAAAGTCATTAGATAAACCATTTATGTATATGTATGTTTTGGAAATATATGTGTTTCATGGTAGAAAAGTGAAGAACAGTTTATGAAAATCTGCAGAAAAGCAAGTTTGAATTTATGTGGAGTATTTGAAAAGCAAGAATGTGAGGTGGAAGGTAGGGATATGATGATAGTCACCCACCAGCATTACACGAAGAGGGAAAAACCTAATCCTAGATAAAGGGTCACCCATCATGTTGGTAAAAATGGAGACCACCTTTTTAGCTCCAATCTCAGAGTTCCTCTCTAGTTTTCTCACCATTTTAACATCTTTATCTTCGTTATATTCTCTTATAAGAATCTTGCTCCTTGTACGGTCAACCATTTCTTCTCTTTGGCTAAATGAAGCAAGTGAGGAAGTGGGAATGGAAATCATTATGGGATCTTTCTTGATTTGGATCTATGCAGACCAACATTCACATTGAACCCTTATATATGGCGAACTATTGTTTTCTTTTATTCCTTCCTCATTTTCTTCTGTTGTCGTCACTTGAACACAATAACATACTATATTTTCCAACACATGAATTGATGCACCCGTTGAAATTATCATTGTCCTGTTCGTTTTTTCTTTCTATTTCAAAACTGATCTGATGCAGGAACAGTGATTAAAGTTGTAAAGTCCCACGTTGTAAGAATGATGCTCTGTGAAGTAAAATGCACCGATCCAGGCTTAATATATATCCAAATTCTTGGTAATATAGCCCTTCTAGATAAAAATAAACTCCAAAAGAATTTCACTAAGAAATATATACTAGGATAAAATCTAATAACAATATAATCAAATTTATATATACATTTTCCCTTATAATAAACTATTTTTCTAGTTTTACTCTTCATATATAAAAAGTTTTTAAAACAGTTATTGTGGAATTTCGGTTGTTTATTTGGTCTTAGTTGTGTTGTTTTAATTCCTGTAAAATACTCTTTCTTTTTGTTTTGGTAATATTGTAATAAAAATAAAAAAAACTAACATATTTTATTTTAATAAGACTAACTAAATTAACAAATTATTATAAAAATAAAAAAAAAGCATTAAAAAAACTAACACAAAAAAATAAAGATCAAAATAATTTTTCTACAGTTTGAAGTGGGATATTATAAACAACAAAAACATATTTAAACTTATTCATTAATTAAAAATTTGAAGTTGAGTTTGTAATTAATTTTTAATTATGTACATAATTTTAAGTATGATTGATTTCTAACACGAACAATTCTCTAAGTGCATCTTTTTCTTTTGAAAGAGTCAAATTTGATTTGCTGCTCAATATTGGTTTCATTCTAATAACCCCTCTTGTCACAGAGCAAATTGGGTCCCTGTGTTTGTTCTTACAATTGAACTAAATATAATTTTCATGTTAAAAAAACGCTAACGAACTAATCCCAATGCTGCATAATAATAAAAAAGCTGACCTATAAACATGCATCAACAACCAACTACAAGAGACAACACATAACCTTAAATTATGAACACACATCATCAACTACTTTGTAATAAGAGAACACATATTTTGTTTTATATATCCACAATTATGTATTATTTTCAGTAAATAATATAATAGTCAAGAATATGATGTATAATACAACTTTTTCCTATTCAGGTATAATTGACAATTAGAATATGATCACATGTTCATGTAGTTTTGTTTTGTTGTATTAGAAGTCTCTACCACATTTTAAGCAAATAAATAAATAATTAATGAAAAACATTTTAATTCAAATGTGAGTATAAATAATTAGTGTTTCTGTGATTTCAGCTTTGTATTTTTTTTTTCAATCTATATGTTTTTTAGCATTAAACAGTCCCTGGGTTTCTACTTTGAGTAGTTAACTAGCTAGATCTTAGATTTAATTATTCATAATATCAGCATATATTTTATTCTAAACATAATTTTTCATATTATATTGTTTGTGGAAATCAATTTTAAAATGATATTCTCTTTTTGTATGCGGATTGAGATAAATCAAACGCTTCATTTAATTATATTTATGTTTAATAATAAAAAATTTAAGTATCAGATAAGGTAATAGATTACTTTCTACTTTCTTTTCTTTTATCAGAAGTAATCAATTAATTTACAAAGTTTTTTTATTACCTCCATTCTAAGAAAATTGTAGTTTTAATCATACGAAGAAGTTTCAAAATGACTGATATTTTTATTTTTCAAATGAAATATTATTTTTTTCTCCTTCTTACGTCTCCAAATCAATAACTCCCTCTTTCTTATTCAAAATCATTTATTCACAAAAAGAGTGAGTTTATTTCAATAAATTGATTTCTCCATTATTATTATTATTATTCTAAATAGAAATAACTTCACAGGTAGTATTTGTTAATGGTTATTAAAACAGAGACACAGAGCATTTTGAAAAGTTTGCAAATGAAAATATTAAACTCCATTAATAAATACATTATTGTTGGGTTTTTATATTTCTTCATATGTCTTGTTTATATATGGGTTATGATTATAATCCTCAAATATTGTGGTTTCATATGGATTATATAATATTAGTATAAAGTATTTAACATCACTTTAACTCCAAAATCTTAAGACAATAATGTTGTAGATCTTTATTTTTATATAATATTTAATTTTTTTTATTAATATGATATTTTTTATTCACACCTGAACTATTTTCAAAAATTATTAACTCCTCTGGTTGTGACCCGAAGTCAAAGCCAGAATTTGTGATAATCTACTGAAGCTGTTTCTCACTAGTCATTGTGGAAAATGTTTGTAATGTACCTCAATACATTGTATCCCAAACACTCCTACATGAACAGGTGCATGTCTTTTGTCATATATAATGATCAGAATAGAGATTATATGTGAGATTGTCTGATAGGAATCATCACATATTCAACATTTTTTTTTTAATTTTAAATATTATTTTCCTGTGCTCAAGAACCAAAATCATGGTTGTACTTATTTCTTTTGCAACCAATAGTATTTTTTGAGAGAGAAAATGATGGTGCTCATCTGTTTATAGATAAAATCATGCAAAACTATCGCACATATAGATGGATTTTGAAGTTACTTGCCGACAAGACTTTTTATTCTTAATAAATAGCTTTTGGATTGTTGAACAAAGAAACTACAACAGGAGCACAAAGCTACAGTGTTCCTCCCCCAACTCAGGCAAATCCCGATTCCTTGGTTTCATGTTATGGACACTTTGTCCATATTTTCTTCATTCAATAACAGAAAACTATAGTATTCAACGTCAAAGTACAGACATTTACAAATAGTTAATGTGTCGTGTGGCATTCATGACAGACACGTATATGTTTATTTGTGTGTATATAGGGCACTGACTATAACTATATTTTTCAATTTCTCAAATTATTTTCTCATTTTAAACGTCCCTACATATAAAAATATCGCAATGATTGAATAGATACTGCAATTATAGTCATATTCTTACTTCTAAAATATTAACTCTATCAGGATTTGTAGGTTCTTTACATTAATTTTATATCTTCTTATATATGATACTTAAACTCAGACTTGAATTCCCAACATTACTGTGTGAATACATAGGTATATAAAAATTAGAATTTATTATATATAAATTAGACAATATATAACTAAGATGAGGGCATGCAGAGAAATGTTGAATAAGCTTACATTACATCATAGAGGCGGCAAATACTGAAATAAGAAAGAGGAGAGCACGTGATTAGATGAGGGTACTGCCGGAGGAGGAAGAATGGGATACAGTTCAATAACTCTCTGAATATTCGTTCTTTTCTTGGCTCTTCTCTTAGCTTAGTCACTAAACTAATAATTGCTGTGTCCTTCACCACCTGCTTCAGAGATTGTCATCGAAAGCAACTTTGTAAATGACAGAAAATACCGTAAAACATGGAGTTATGGCAATGTCATTTGTCAGATTCCTATTTTGTTGTCTCAATTTTCTGTTATGCTACCAAAGAACTTATCATTTCTGACTACCAGTTTAATTATTGATACTTCCAGCACTGAAGATCTTGTGAAAATTTCTGGGTTCTCTTCTGCGCCACCTTGCTTTATAATTTTTCTCATGTTTCAGCGTGCCAATAAGTAGTCTTTGGCCCTTAGCTGTTCTTCTTCCAATAAACCTCATCCTGCATTTCCCCAATTCATGCCAACTCTATTAAAACTTGTGCCTTCCATCTTCAAAATCTATTCACTTTTTCAGAATTAATTAGAGAAGTGATAATTACAAAAAATAACAGATAAAGGGAAACCTAACCACGTGTCTCTTATCAGGTAGGGTTTCCAAGGACAGGTGTAAGCAAACATAGGATTTGTTTCGATTACAAATTTTGTTGATGAGAAGAAGGAATCGGAGCATACATATATTATGTACAACCTATAAAACTTTTACAATATATGCCAACCCTTATGAATTCATATATTATGTACAACTTATAAAAACCTCTTACTCTATGCCAACCCTAATGAATTCATATTTTATATGTCCTATTATTTGAATTATTAAACTTACGGTGGCAGTTCCAGATATAATGGTATTTTATTAAAGTAATATGTTTCCCTGGCATCTAAACAATAGTTACATTAATTACACATCTATTTTTGTTTCTCTAGTTTCTTTGGAATCATATTATGTGTCCCTACTTTTATTTATGCATTGATCAGGATACTTCATATTAATTCGGTATCAAGTAATCTTTCTCTATTTTATGTAGCTGTCATGATATATAATGATCTTATTTCACTAAATTATTTTAACACTTGTTTCTCCAAATCTAAAAATAATTTGATAAAAACTAATGACAGTTGCACATTAAGTCATAGTATCGTGTTATATTTAGTAAAAGCATCACACTATAATGGAAGGATATTTAGCATTTATTTGAGATGTGAAGTTGAGAATTAGGGTTTCAAAAGGGTTCAAAAATTAAGGATTGTTTGTTTTTTATGGTTTGGATTTTGACCGTGATTTATGGTTCATTTTCTTGCCATGGAATGTTGTTGACTGTGTTTTGGACCCTAGTTCGATGGTTTGTTTGATTTATGCAACGAGAGTTATTGTTTTTGCTTATTTACATCTTCAACTCCAAAATTTCGAACCCCCCTTGTCTTTTTGTTCTACACTGTCAAAATATATGTAACTTTCTCAAGCTAATAGCATTTTTCCATGTCATTAACACTTCAAATTAACAGTCCAGATGCTAATTTGTATCTGACCACAGTTGATAAGAGAAAATAAAAACAATGACAAACAATAATTAAGAAACTTTCACTGGTTAATAAATTATTGAAAGACTAAAAATGAAATTTGTGAAAAGATGATACAATAACTATACAGACAGTATGAATGTCCAAATTTAAACACAAGTCAGTTTTTTTAGCCAAATCACAAATAAATGCAAAATGTCATGATACTATAAAGACAAGAACTTGTTTGTGAATAATTTTTTATCTAAGATGAAAGGTGCGTAAAGCGAAAAAAAAAATAAATCTAGTCTTCACTTTTAACTTCACATGCCTTTATTTTAAAAGCGGAAAATACCTTTGTCAAAAACCAATTTCAAGTTTTAAAAACTGGAGCAAGATAGAGAAATATTAATTTGTTGGGAATTTCAAAACCGAGAAGACGTTTTCAAAATCCTTCTATTTCACGGTAACAGTGTTGCAAATGAGTGATTTCATTGATGAAAGATTAAAAATAAATTTCTAAACCCCAAACACTCGTCACCCGCAACCATATTCTTCCACACTATAATTTCACACCCTTCATTTTTTCAATGTAACTGAACACAAGAACCACCTATTCTTTGTCTAGTGAGGCTACTCACCGACAGTATCTGTTTTTCACCCAACAATGTCGAGAGTGGAGCACCACAAGAACCAGCAGACATTGGCAAAGCACCCCACAGAGGCGTCATAGGACGGTGCCCCAAGTCTCATAGACTCATGCCCCAGATAAACTAAGGTTTTCAAATTCAAGTTCTCAAATAACTTGTTTTTATTTTCATTAAAAACAGTTCCTTAAAAGAATGCCATAAATTAGTTTTAAAAACAAAAACAAATGCATCAAGCAAGCCAAAGTGTTTATGAATCAAATAATCAAACCACAATGAGTAGTAAAATGTCAAATTTCATAATATGAGAGGAGGTGAAGTGTTTTTGAGCTGCACCAAGGGAGGATAAAGTAATTTAACCGTAAAACTACATTGATTTAATAAAAGAAAAAGACACCAGAATGGTAGTAGTATGGTGTAATTTCATCAACATATTGATATAAAATTCATATGATCGTCATCAGACAAGTAGCCCAGTATTGTCATCGAATAAGCACAGCAACATGGCAGTAGTGAGTAATGGCTAAAGCTCAAATTACAGTTGGATTCTGGGAGATAAACGACAAACCAAAAGCCCTAAATTATTTGACCATGATGATGATATGAATATGAACCATTTGGAATGTTACCCGTCCTGACACTGTTAATCATCTTTCTTTTTTCTACTGCCACGTAGAGAGCTCTGCTCAGTAAGCATTTTCAGCACGTTAACCAATGCTTGCAAACGGTCCCATAGGCTGAGCCCGAATAGTGCTTCAAC
>Ga0209389_1001807_pt1 | contig 15585 bp, 13 predicted proteins | sample CowpearedBW_FD_187526 | JGI IMG/M metagenome (GOLD analysis project Ga0209389, IMG submission 187526) | Root nodule microbial communities of legume samples collected from California, USA - Cow pea red BW (SPAdes) (version 2) | ecosystem: Host-associated > Plants > Roots > Nodule | place: USA...
ATATGCCGCGCGTTCGCGAGATCGGCCGTTTCGGCCACCGCGAGCCCTGTGGCGGGGTAGCTCAGCTGGTTAGAGCACGGGAATCATAATCCTGGGGTCGGGGGTTCGAGTCCCTCCCCCGCTACCAACGATCCCCCCGACATAGCCATGTTCGGAAACAGGGTCGGATTGGCGCAGAGCGCGGCGAGGCGCCCCTTGATGTCGATCCGCACACTCCGGTCATCCTCGGCGCTGGCTTTGGTTCCGGCACCACCCGGCCGGCTCGGCCTGGCGTGCACGATGATCGCTGTCACCAATTCGCGGATGGTCGCGAACTCGATCGGGGAGCCGCGCTTCAATTCGTCGGCCAACTCCATAACGGCGCGTTTGTAGCGGTCGATCGCCTTCGGATGCAGGGCGATCACGTTGTCGGCTTCATTGGTCTCCTCAAGGCGCGCGGCCAGCGCCTTGCGGTCGGCATCCAGTTCATTCATTCGCGGGATGAGCGCGTCGGTCGCCATGCCTTTCACGATGAAATCGACTATGCGCTTGATCTCGCGCCCGATCTCGCCCAGGCGTCGCTCGATCCGAGTGCGTTCGGTGCTCGCCTCTTTCTTCAACCGCTTGCGCTCGGCGTTATAGGAATCGACAAATTCAGTGATGACCTGAGGATGCGCGAGGTGCTGGCGCAATCCCCTGATCGCCAGCGCCTCGATGTCGTCGAGATAGACGCGGCGGCTGTTGCTGCACGAGCCGCTTTCCCGGTGTGTCGTGCATTGCAGGCGCACGCCCTTGCGGTCGGCGCCGATCGAGGCCATGCCGCCGCCGCAGCAGCCGCATTTGATCAAGCCAGAGAAGACTCGCTTCGGCGCCCGCGCTTTTTGCACCGTCGCGGGCGTCGCGTTGTGACGGCGGTTGATCTTGATGGCTTGCGCAGCCTTCCACGTCGCATCGTCAATGATGCGCAGATGCGGCGCCTCGACGACCTTGTGTTGATCCTTCGGATTGGGCCGCGAGAGGCGCTTGCGCGTCACTGGGTCCTTGACCATCCTCACCCGGTTCCATGTGATGAAACCGGCATAGAGGCTATTGAGAATCAGGCCGCCGCCGCGCGACACGTTGCCGTTGATCGTCGAGGCGTTCCAGAGCTTGCCGCGCGGTGGACTAACCTTGCGCCTGTTGAGATCGTGCGCGATCGCACGCGGCGTCTCACCGGCGACGTACCGGGCAAAAATCTCGCGCACGATGTCGGCCTCATCCTCGACGATCTCCAACTCGCCGGGCTTGCCGGGTACCGCGCGATAGCCAAACGCGCGACCGCCCGCATGCCGCCCGTCGCGGATCACTCCCTCAAGGCCGCGCCGCGTATGCAGCACAAGGTTCTCGATGTACATCTCGCTCATGAGCGCCCGCAACGCGCCGTCGAGCTTGCCGACCTTGCCGCTTGCGGTGTGGATCGCGACGCCGAGATGATCGAGGTGTTTGCGGGTGATGTGGTAGTCGGCTTGATCGCGGAAAAGCCGATCCATGTCCTCGGCGACGATGACATCGAACAATCGCGCCTCGGCGGCGCGCATCAAAGCCTGAAAGCCAGGGCGGTTGATTGCGCCCGCGCCGGAAATCGCTCGATCCTCGAAGGTCGAGATCACGGCCATGCCCTCGCGCGCGCAAAGATCGCGGCAAAGGGCAATCTGATCGTCGATACTACGATCTTTCTGCCGGTCGGATGAAAAGCGGCTGTACAGCGCAGCGCGGATCATGTGTTTTCGCTCATCGCAGGTTGGGATGCTTGGCGGGCCGCGATATCGGCCTCATGATCTTCCCGCGCGAGTCGTTTGGCAAGTTCTCGCACATACCGAAGAACGGCCTCGTCGGGCACTGGCGGTATTATGGGAGTCACGCGCGGCATTTTCGGTCTTTATTGAAAGATGGCGCGCGTCAGAACAGGCCGCTGTTGTTACTGAATGGTGCGGTCCCGTTGGGGCTTGGCTGCCACTACTCCCTGTCCTCGATCTGCATGGGCAGTAGATCGTTGTAGAGGGAGGTGCGTCTGCGAGAAGGTTAAGTTGACCTGAAAATAGCTGACCGACTTAACGTCCAGCCAACAGTTGGTTAGTTAGTCGGAACAACAAGTTGCCGACGTTGGCGCGCCGTTGGCGCACAACATTAGGGAACCCAGACGTTTCCCCCTGTTGCACTGTGTTGCAGTGTTCGGCACACTTGCAGGCATGGTCGATGCTTCTCGCAAAGAAATGCCTGATTGGCTTGCCGCCTTGCGCGATCCGATTAAGGGCGACCTAGAACTGTCGTCTTTCATCCGCGCGCCCGAGCACATCCCCGATATCCTCAAGGCATTTGGCGAGCCGAGCCCGGCCGACCGGCGACGGATCGCCGTCGCGCTTGACCTTATGGTGAAGACCCATGCGTTAGCGAGCGAGTACGAGCCGACCCTCTCCCTCACGGAAACGCGCAAGCGGCTTAGCCGCCTCGTCAAGGCGGGGAAAAGCATTCAAAAAGACATGCATGCCGAACTGCGTTTTGCGATTTTCTGGGCCAACCTCATGGAGGTGCCAACCAAGGATCGCGATTGGAAGGTGCCGATCGGAAATCGCGACGCGTTTGCAGAAACTCTTTTTACCCACGACGCGACATTCGATGTGAGCCTCATGTTTATCATCGCGGGCGCGGAAAAGCTGTTGAGCAACAACATGGAGAACTATCGCGCTGTACTTTGGCAGCCTCCAGGAGAGCAGCGTCACAAGGCGTTGGCGCGGGCGTTGCTTTGGGAGCCGTTGCTCGACTTATTAGTCGAGTTCAAGATTGAAGACTTTGACCAACACCAGGATCTGATCGACACGATCAGGTCCTTGCATCTGGCCTGCGGCATCGAGCCGCCTTTGGAGACTTCTGTTCGACAAACCGTCTATGATCGGCGAAACCGCCAGCGTTAAGTAGGCGGCCGAGATCGGCACCAGCTTAACCTTCCAAAACAATATAGGCTGCGACACCCTCCGATATTGATTTAAACGGAGGGAAACATTGCTGTGACGCGCACCAACAACCGCGTGCGCCGCTCGGAGAAGTCCGCCAAGGCCGCCCGGCTTGGTTACCGGATTTCGGAATGGTCGCGCCTGACCGGAACGAGCCGCATCACGGCTTGGCGGGCCATTCGGGACGGCAAACTGAAGGCGATCAACTATTGCGGGATCACGCTGATCCCCGATAGCGAACGCGCTCGTTTCTTTCAACATTAGCCACATCAAAGCCGCCCCGGTGACCGGCCAGGGCGGCTTTTTCATGCAAGCAGTTGCCAGAACGGCACAGGAGGCCGTCATGGGTAAGAAAAATGATATTCTTGAAGGCGATCGCCTGCAAGATCGTGCTCATCGGAGCGCGCCCGCGATTAATCTTGCGCGCCATGTCTCTCTGATCCTGAAGCAGATCAGGTTTGTCGTGCGGCACGCGGTGTGCGGCACGAAGTCTGATGACGCCAAGAGCATCGCAGCGATCCGCCAGATCGCGGTCGAGCTTCGCCGGTCGGCCTATGCCGTCGAGGCTGAGGCCAAGCGCCGCGAGGAATGCGCCCGCGCCGAGCGTAACGCGATCCTGATGCGTGATCGTGGTCATCCGGAGGCGTAGTCGTGAACGTTCACACGCGCTTCCCGTTCAGCGTTCATCAGATCGTTCCCTTGGCGGCCAGGTCACCGGCCCCGAGACATGTAACGTGCCCGGGCCCAACCACAGCGCCAATGACAAGTCGCTCTCGATCAAAATTGACCCGACCGCGCCGGACGGCTTTCTGGTGTACAGCCACGCCGGCGACGATGGCGTTGAGTGCAAAGACTGGGTTCGGCAGAAGCTCGGTCTGGAGCCCTGGACGGGCGGCCGCAAGCCGAGTGCAACGAGCACCGGCGCAACGGACTACATCTACAAGAAGGCCGACGGCACGCCGTATCTCCGCGTGCGCCGAACGGCGGACAAGCGCTTTTGGCAGCAGAGCTGGAATGGCCAGGAGTGGGTTAATGGTGCCCCGAAGGCGCCGAAGATCCCGTATCGCCTGCCTGAATTGCTGGCGGCCGAGCACGACGACGTCTTCATCGTCGAGGGTGAGAAGGATGCGGATGCCCTCACCAAACGCGGCTTCACCGCTACGACGAATTCGGGTGGCGCAAAGAAGTGGTCGCCGGATCTCAACCAGTACCTGACCGGCAAGAATGTCTACCTCTTGCCGGACAACGACGATGTGGGCGCCGAGCACATGCGCATGGTGGCCGCCCAGCTGCTGCCCGTTGCTCAGACCGTCCGTCTCGTCGAATTGCCCGGGCTGCCGCCCAAAGGTGACGTTTCGGACTGGTTCAAGGCCGGCGGCACCGTCGACCAACTCGTCGACTTCGCGCGACAGGCGAAGCCGATCGACGCCGGCGCGTTCGGCGCGCGCGGCGCGCAGCCGGAGAACACCGCAGAAAGCACGAGCGCAGCCGCGCCCGAGGCGGCTCAGTCGAGCGGCAACTCGAACTGGCGCTTCAATTTGATCTGCACCAAGTGGGGTAACCCGCGGCCGTTGCTTGCAAACGCGATCATGGTGCTGCGCCACGCGGACAGCTGGCAAGGCGTGCTGGCATTCGATGGATTCGCCTATCGGATCATGCTTGTCGCTGCTCCGCCCTGGGAGCAACGTGCCGAAAATGTCGAATTCCGCAGCCGCGCCTGGACCGAGCAGGACGATATCGCGGCAACGGACTGGTTCCAGGTCGTCGAGCGCATCACCATCACGCCGAACGTCACTGCTCAGGCCGTCGAATTGGTCGCGCGGGACTGCACCTATCACCCGGTCCGGGATTATGTCCGGTCCTGTGAGTGGGACGGTCAGCACCGCCTCGGCACCATGCTCAGCGTCTATTTTGGTGCCGAGCAGTCGGCCTATACCGAGGCCGTTGGCCGCATGACGATGATCAGTGCCGTCGCTCGGATTCTCGAGCCCGGTTGCCAGGTTGACACGATGCTCATTCTCGAAGGTGAGCAGGGGCTGATGAAGAGCACCGCGATCAAGACGCTCTTCAGCCCCTGGTTCACGGACGACATTGAACAGCTCGGCACCAAGGATTCGTCGATGCAGGTGGCGGGCGTCGGGGAATCGAGATCGGCGAACTCGATCCGATGAGCCGCATCGAAGTGTCGAACACCAAGGCTTTCGTCACCCGTCGGGTTGACCGGTTCCGGCCGCCTTACGGCCGGCGTGTCATTGAACGTCCGCGTGAATGCATCTTTCTCGGAACGACCAACACCAACGACCATCTTAAGGACCCGACCGGCGCACGACGCTTTCTTCCTGCCACCGTCACTAAGATAGACTTGCTGGGCTTGCAGCGGGATCGCGACCTGCTCTGGGCCGAGGCGCGCGTCCTGTACGAGCAGGGAGTGCCGTGGTGGTTCACCAAGGAGGATGCTGATGCTGCTGCCACAGCGAAGCAGGAGCAAGAAGCGCGCTATCAGGAAGACGCTTGGGAACAGCCGATCGGCGATTACCTCGAAAGCCGTCTCCACCGGCCGCCGAACGATCCGGCCTATCGCGTCACGATCGAACGGATCTTCAAGGACGCCCTCGACATCGTGGACATGAGCCGTTGGGATCAGAAGGCAAAGAACACCGTCGCGCGCTGCCTGAAACGCCTTGGTTGGAAAAAGAAGCAGGTGAGGGTCACGATTACGATCCAGGGAAAGCCGGTGAGCAAGCCGCGCTGGTTCTATGTGCGCGAGCCGACCGCAGACGAGCGGATGCAGGATACTGTCGCAGCGGCGAAGGCCGCCGCCCAACCGCAGGACGACCAATGTAACCAGTCTGATGCCGACGTCATCGACTTGCAGCAAGCGGCGGAGCGAAGCCGAGCGGCGAAGTAACCAGTATGCCGCCGGTGGTCACGGGTAGCCGTCGGCAACCTGTGACGCCCAAAGTGCCGTCAGCGCAAGCCTGTAACTAGTGTAACCGGTGTAACAACAAGGAAGGAAGTAAAGCGATTGAACGAGCGAAGGGGGGCATGAAGAACTCTCTAGGAGTCTCGGCAACTCGTGGTGACACTGGTTTCAGTGGTTACACCGGTTACGCTCGCGGCAATACGCCGGCCAGCGCTGGCGGCCCGCTTGCCCGCGAATCTACCGAGATGGCGCCCCCTGCTTGCGCGGCCGTGGGCGCGGGTGTGCCTGATTCCGGATCACTACGAACAGGTGAGGTCGAGGTGCTCTGCATGATCCGGTGCAGCAGAACGAGATGATCTTCCGGGAGCCGATAGGGAGATCCAAAGCATTGGGTCCTTCCTGACCGTGGCCCGATGCGGGGTTGCCTCGGCCGCAGTATTTTTGTAATGATCAGTACAAAATTAGGGGTTGGAAGGAAAATGGCAACAATAGCCCAAGCGGCAGCCCACGTTTGCTGCTCGCGGTCTCAATTCGATCAATATCTCGCTGAAGGCGTGATCACCCGTCAGTCGTCCGGCAAATACGATCTCGACGAGGTGCGTCGCGAGGTTCTGGCGCATCTGCGCTCGATCGCCGCTGGTCGCGGAGGTGCCGCCGGCAGCAAGCTGACCGAGGAGCGCACGCGCCTTGTGGCGGCAAAACGTCGTCGCGAGGAGCGCCAGGACGCTTTCGAGGCAGGCCAACTTGTCGAGCTTGATGCCGTCTGCCGCTGCCTCGAGCAAACGATCTTGGGTATGCGCAATCGTCTGCTCAACCTGCCAGGCGAGACCGCCTACATGCTCGCGATGCGTCGGCAGGAAGAATGTTTCGAAATTGTCGATGATGCTGTTCGGGCAGCCCTCGAAGAAATTGCTGATCCAGCTTGGACTGCCGCACGTGTCGCCGCTGCGGGCGTTGAGAGCAAAAAACGTCAAACACAAGCGAATGAGTATGGCTGTGAAGTCGAAGAAACGGATTCCAATTGAGAATAGTGAACTGACGGGATTTCGCGTCGGTCCGAACGGTGAAGTAGAAGTAATGACCGAAGCAGAGACTGAGGCCGCGGTCCAGAGAGCCATCCGCGAGGGCATTGCTGCCTCGGTCCGGAGGTATAAGCAAACGTTGCACTAGGCCGTATAGCCAGTACCTGGTCGGATTCACCGTTCGCGGCCGACGGGCGCTGCGGCGCAATATGTCGGAATAGCGGAATCTCGCCTTGTCCCAGGCGGTTACTCTCGCCGGTCGCGTCCGCATCTGCGCTGTAGACGGACTGTCAATCCGTCCATGAGCCCAGCGAGTCGGGGCGATGACATTGCTCAACAATCTCCGGGTACTTTTCAAGATCGGACTAGTCGCCCTTATTCTCCGCGGTACAATGATTGCTCTAGTTGCCCATATGGCAAGCGGCATGAGCGTAATCGACCGACCCTATTTGGATCTTGTGCCGAGGGTCGATTCATCTACCACGCTCGTAGCACGCGTTGCACAACGGGCGGAGTCCTAGCGCGAAGCTGCATTTGAGCTCCTCACAGAGACCACTGACGCCGGTAACGCACCCTACTGAAGTCACTCGGGAGATTTCTGCCGAGGTGCTAACAGGTCTCGGCAAGGCAAAGGCCAATCGGAGAAGGCATTGGAGATTAGTAGGCAAATTGCAAGGCATTTGCAGCTTGCAAACCCGCTATAGAATACACTTGGACGACCACAACATCCGAGGAAAATGCCAAGGCAGCCGAGAAGCTATGCGCCGCGGGGCAACTCCTTCTCATCGGGGTCCAGGAAGCCGGGCCCCGTGCGACGGATGTCGCATGGTCGACTTCGTTGTTAAGAACGATTGACGCATCGACTTCACTGCCACATCTGCGCGTTTGTGCGTTCCCGCACCGGCATTTAGGACCACGTGCCGTCGGCGATATTGCACACTGCTTGATCCGACTTCAACGTTTTGGTGGTTTCTCGCCTGCAAGCAGCTTCTTAGGTTGCGAGCATAGCAGCTGCTGCGGCCGGCACTGCAATGGTTCAGATCTGTCTTGAAGGCCGCTAAAAGGATTGGCCGCGTCGCGGCTGTTGCTGCCTCTTCGATCACTCGCGTTATTTCTGTCGGAACGATTGATTGAATGACATTGCGAGCGGCCCGACAATGTACTCGAACGCGGTTCGTTGAATGGTCGGGATCATAACAGTCGCCGGCATCCCACGATACAAGCGAAATGTTCGGCATGCCCGCTAATTCACCCTGATCAATCCTGACAAACGCCGTGTACTACGGCGCATTCGTCTTCGGGTCAGTGAGGCGGTCGGCCGAGACCTGAATGACGCCGCTGTGAATGATCGGGACAATGCGCTGCTTGGAGGCGGTGAGATGGACTTCTGCGCGCATATCGGGATGCACGTCGCTGATGTCTTCCACCGCAACCTGCGCTTCTATGGTGAGTGCGTCCTCAGCCGGCACGATGTCGAGGATCCTGTCGCCGCGCTGGATGACGCCTCCGACGGCGAATACCGTCAATCCCACCACCCGGCCGGTATAGGGCGCCCGAATTTCCATGCGACTAAGTATCGATTTTGCACTCAGCGCCTTCGGAATGACCTCGAGCAATCTGGCCTGCGTGTCGCGCAAATCCTTGGTGACCTCTGTCATCCGATCATTGTCGAGTTGGGCGACCTGCTGTCCCTGTTCGGCGATCGCCTGGCGCGCCTTCGCGATGCTGGCTTTTGTGTGGGCGATCTGGCCTTCCAAACCGTACGCCGTTCGCTCCAGCTGAAGAATTCGCGGGCGGGCAATCAGGCCTCGTTCAACAAGCGGGGCTATATCCTGTGCCTCGTTGCGGACAGAGTTTATCTGGTCGGTGAAAGCCTTGACCTGAGCCTCCGCGCCCACGATCTGCGACCCAAGCTGGTTCATCTTCTCGCGAATGACGCTTCGTTGCCCCTCGAGTGACGCTCGCCGACTTTCGAACTGATTAAGCTGACCGCTCCAAACGCTCTTGAAATAGGGGTCATCTTCTTGCTGGTTATTGCCCCTGCTCAGTGGGGCAAGGCCGTCGACCTTGATTAGACGATTGACGATCGAATAGCACGGCGCGCCGCCCATCTGAGGTGCGCCTTCCGACGAGGACTGGCGATTCTGACCCTGCGAAGTGCGGTTTAGTGGCGAATTCTCACTGCGTGCCGAAGCGAGCGGCTCGAGCTTAAGATGGAGAACATCCCCAGCATCATCAGCAGTGCGCCTAGCCAAGTTGCCGTCTGGCTCGGCGCCTCGTTGCGAGCTTCCGCGATACCCACGCCGGTCGGGACAGCAGGAGGTCCGAACGAAGTCACCGCATCGTTGACCGTCGGTGCGGTTGCGAGAAGCTGCTCAACATCGACTTGGCTGAGCACGGAGTGCGCGGGCGTCGGCCGGCGGCCGTGCTCAGCGATGGGGGCCGCCGACATCAGAGCGCTGCCCGTGCCGAGATCGTCGGCAGCATCAGCTACCTTGACCTCGGGGTGAGACGGCTCGGCCGGCGCGGAGCGCAGCAACTCCGCGCGTGCATCAACGACTCCGCTCTGCCTGGGCCGCACGGCCCCGTTCTCGTCCAAACTGGCGGTGCTATCTTTGGCCACGCGCCGACGAACCGTCTTCTTCACCTTCGCGGTACCCTCGGTCAGGAACCAGCCGGGACGTCCCAAGCATTCCGCTTGCGGCGGAGAGGTTACCGCAGGTTGGGGCGCAGCAGTATTGAAGATATCCGCAAGAGGATTGGAGGACGCAGGCGCCGACGAAAGAGTTCCAACAAAAACCAAACCAGCGAAGCAAAATCGCAAATAACCGGACATCGAAGACTCCCGGTGTTGCGCCCCGCCCGGCATGACCCTTCGCACCGACATAGGCGGCCATGCGGCTCAAATCTGTCGGTGCGATGGATTCATTGTGCTCCTGACGTGAGATCCGGGCCCGAATGCAAGTCCGGTCCAGCAGCTCGCGGTTGCAAAAGGCAGTCCCGCCGTCATGTGGTCGAGCTCCCGGGCGACCGGCAGAGATCACGCCTTTGGTTTCTTGCGCGATCCACTGCTGTCTTATTCGTGCTGAGGTGCATCGGCCGTTAAGGGTTGGTTTAGTTCCCGGCATGATCATTGGGGACCACAAGGGACCCGAGCATGCAATTGTACCATGCCAATACCTTGGAAATCATCGAGAAGGTCGCGGATCAGGGCAGTGGCGAGGTCGCGACGTGGCCCATCACTCTCGACCAATCAAATTTCTTGACCTCCAATCGAGATGAGGTCCTGGCGCTATTGGCGCCAAGCGGCCATCCAAAACGCACCATTTGGCTCGTCGCAGTCGCATTGGCTGGAGGCTTTGGATTGGGATGGGCTGGGGCTTGGTATGGTCCCGCAACTATCTCGGCTCTCAATCCAATTGCTCACATAGAAACAGCTTCGCGCCGCATGCCGGACACAAAGTCAGGTGGTAAGGCCGAAAGCGCGCGAAAGATAACATCAGCATCAGGCTCGCGAGCACCGCCCGGTTTAGGTCAGCCCTCCACAGCCAGCGCGAGCCTTGCTCCGAAGCCTCTGGCCAAAGCGTCGAGTGGGGCGCAATCGGCGGAAGCTTCGAACCCAGCTTCTTCGGTTGTCGAGGCGGACATGTCTGTGACCGGCTCACTCGAGCCTGCGGGGCCGCTCTTGTCGGTCCCCGAGACAAGGCCAACGACTATTGTGGGTTGGGCAGTCCTTGATGTTCGCGGCGGAACGGCGGTGCTCGAAGGGCCCGATGGAATTCGAATGGCAGCACGGGGCGACGTGGTCCCCGGCATCGGACGAGTTGATTCTATCGTGCGTTGGGGCAACCGCTGGATAGTTGCTACACCTCGCGGATTGATCTCGACGCGGTAGGATGAACGCTTGCATCCCATCTATTCGTGCTGTCACCGACATCCGGCTATTGTGATAGTTGGCGCTTGATATCGGGTGCAGCCAGCGGGGAAAGCAAAAGTGAATTCGTCACGAGCGCTCGTACCAAGCTAACCTCGGGTGTGGGTCGACTTGGAGCAACTACGAACTTCCGGTCTGCGCGGCGCAACGCAAGCTCCGCGCGAAGCCAGGCCGGCGGATGTCCATCCTGACGACATTCAAGTATCTCCGCGAAGTCATCGCTCACAATTGTCTTTTTTCCGTAATCGCGAAGCGCTGAAATCTGGCTCGTGAGCAGCGCGCGATCGTTGTCCGAATCTTCCTGACCGTGCCCTTGCTCCGCAAAAGATCGCGTCGTCGAGGACATTTGCGATCTGCAGAAGCAGTGCCGGCGCATAAGCCGCGATAGCACCAAAGATGGCATTCTGCGTCAAACCCGATTCATCTTGAGTCTTGGCAGCTGCGCCGAGCTTCTGCCCGATTTCATCCGCTTCCAGCTCTTGGCTCCACTCCCGGCCGAGCCTTGGGATCCTGAAAAAGCCGCCTTGCGGTACTTGGTACGCGAACGGTAGATTTACGGCGCTGGAGACGTCGATGGACTAGGTCAAAGATATGCTGCTGGAGTTGAAGAAATCGATCCATGATGCAAGCGCGAAGCGGCGTAGCGAGACACCAAGACGAGGGCCGGTGGAAAGTACTGGTAGTAGCAAGCCGCGCGGCAGTCTCAGTCGGCCCGCCGCAAAACAAAGTGCGGCTCCGCCATTTGGCATGGAGTGCGTCTTTGTTACGCCGGAAGCTGTCCGGTGCAGCAGATCGAACAATTCAACCCTTCTGATCGCGACCTAAGATAAGCAGTCTCGCGGAAGCTCAGTGCTCTCCAAGTTGCTAATCCTCTCACCTGATCCAATCGACGGCACCGCGACGGAAGGACGGGCCGTCTTCATCGAGAAGCTGTCCTCAACTTCGCGACGCATGGTGCCGTGGCATTCGCACGCCGCTGCCGCAAGCTTCAGTCGGTCGATCTCTATGTGCCCGCATCGCTCAGATCTAATCGCTCCGGACGCGCCAGAGCGAAATTCCGGTGGCAGCAGTGCGGCCAGAAGCCGGTTACCACTTCCGCCGGGACGCGTCACTGCCTGGTGAGGCATCGGCCGCCTTCTCCATTCCGAGCGGCGCAGACCAGTGGCCTCAACATCTGTTCGAATCTGCCTTCTCAACGACGCCTCTGTTCGCCAATGGAGCGCAAGCATTCGGTAACGTGCCGGGATCGAATGGCCGCCGAACGCGCCGCGGCAGACGCTCCACCGCGAGTTCAGATGATGAAAGAGGTTGTCGATACATCGCCTTCGCGTCGCCAAGTGTTGCGACTCGCAGCCATGGTTACGGCATGTGCCGTGGCTGCGAAGGCCCCGAGTGCCGCGGAGCCTCTCAAGGGAGAGGCCAACGACACCTATGTTCCCGCTGATGGCGTCGCGACCTTCGAGAGCGTTTGGCAGACCGTGCGTGATCGCTTTTTCGATCCGCGTCACAGCGGACTGGACTGGACGGCGGTTCGGGAGAGATATCTCTCCGACGTCCAGCGGGCAACATCCCAGAACTCGCTGGCGCGCGTCATCAACGCCATGCTGTCTGAGTTGCACGCTTCGCACACGCACTTTTATACGCCAGATGAGCCTGAATATTATCAGCTTGCAGACATCTTTGTCGGCGCGTTGCGACGGCGGGGACTGCAGCGCGCATTTCCGGACGGCCGCGTTTCGTACCCTGGCATTGGTGTCATTTCACGTTCCGAGGCGGCTGGTCGTAACACGATCACTGGCGTGATCGATGGAACGCCGGCTCAGCAGGCGGGCCTCCGCGTCGGTGACGAAATAATCGCGGCTGACGGCACGGCATTTGAACCGGTCAGGTCCTTCCGTGGGAAGGTAGACAAGCCGGTTATCTTGGAGGTGCAGCGGGGTGCCGCGGTGCTGCAAATTGCGGTCGGGCCGGTCGACCTCGAGCCCACGAAAATGTTTCTTCGTGGGTTGGAGTCGAGCGCGCGCATCATCGAATCCAACCGACGACGCATCGGCTATGTCCATGTCTGGTGCTACGCTGGCTCCATCTACCAACGCGCTCTTGAACGCTTGCTGTGGCAAGGGGCGCTAAAAGACGCGGACGCGCTGATCTGGGATTTGCGGGATGGCTGGGGCGGCGCACAACCCGAATATCTCGACCTGTTCAACGCCCGGGCGCCAACGATGCAGGTCACCGACCGAGGCGGCACTAGCGAACTCGTGAATGTGAAGTGGCGCAAGCCCGTTGCCATGCTCATCAACGGCGACACGCGCAGCGGCAAGGAGGTGCTTGCATATGGCTTCAAGAAGTACCGGTTGGGCGAGCTCATCGGCACCCGGACAGAGGGCGCGGTCCTTGCCGCCACCGCATTCCTCATCGGAGGCGGCTTGCTGCTGCTCGCAGTCGAAGATGTTCGGGTCGATGGCGAGCGCCTGGAGGGCGTGGGCGTGACGCCGACGATCGAGGTCCCGGCAGGCGCGGTCTCTGCCGGATCAGATGACCTCCAACTGAGCCGTGCTGTAGCGGTTCTGTCCGGGACATGATCCGGGCGTCGTACTGGTGCTCGCTAAAATGGTAACTGGAAGCGCGTGTCGGACGCAGGCCTTTGTTGCTTCAGATCGCCCTCGGCGCGCGATGTTCAGAACGATCCAGCCTCTTGATGTAGCTCGGCACCCCGCATCAAGCGGCGGGCGATGTCGGCTGTCTGGTGTGACGCGCGTTCGGTCGGTGAATGGGCCGCCAGATAGCGGGCAACCGCGATGAGGATGTGCCGGCCCTCGTCCGTGTTGCCCCACGCCCCGAACTGCCGGACCCCCGCCTCCAGCATCTGATATGTATGGAAGCCTGCATCTTCGCGCAGCACCGCATGCGCGAGCGTGGCGATCAGCGCCTGCGGCGAATGGCCGAGCGTGAGGTGCCGTGCTACCAGGCGCGCGGCAAGATCGACCTGTCGCTGCCGGTCGAAGGCGTCGAGCAAGGCGGCGCGGATCGTCTCTGGCTCCGCGGGCAGATCATCGAGCTGCTCGCCGCCGTCGCCCGGGATGCGTGCCGGCGGCACATTGAGATAGCGAGCAAGGTAGAGCGCCATCGCGCCGTGCAAGACGCTCCGGACGGCCGCGCCGTGCGCGTCGATGTTGGTGGTCCCGATGCGCGTCAGCATCTGGTGGACCGCGTTGGCGTAGGTGAAGACGTGATGTGCCGACTCCCAATCGGCGTGCTCGTTGGCAGTGCCGAAGCGCGCCACCCTGAGCGCTGCTGCATACGCGAGGGATTGGCCCAGATCAACAGGAGCGGAACCGGCGCAGATCGCCTCCTTGAGCACGTCAACGATTCCGGCCGGATCGTCACCGAGCAGCTCTTGAGCGAGTGCGGCGTGGCCCGACCAGTCACGCGCGCCGCGTCCGGCAGCGAACAGGTCCGCGAGTTGGCTGGTTGATTCCTCACACAATGCAACAAGGTCAACGGGCTGGCGCCAGGTAGTCGATTCTTCGGCGCCACGGGCCCCGACCATCTGACCGACGACAGTCGGCAGCAGAGCCGCCGCGTGTTGCCAGCCGACCAGGTCGAGGCACTCGAACGCCTTGTTGATGAAGTCGAGCGAGTGCCCGGTGTCGGCGAACGCCCTATCGGTCGCGGCAGCGAACAGGGAATCAGCGAGCTCAGCCGGGGAGAAGCCGGCGGCAATTGCCGTGAGCAGGGTGCGCTCGGCGGCCTCGCGATGGCGCACGTTTGTCCAACGCCGCAGCCAGCGTTTGAGCGCAGCCGCATCCGGCCGGCTGCCAAGCGGCGCGCGTTCCCGTCGCGGCGCCTCGCCGTCGCAGTCCGCGGCCACGCGGCGTGCGCCGTGGAAGAGAGCGAGATAGCCTTCCTCCTCGGGCAGCACAGGCAGGAGATTGGCGAGTGCCGTAAGAATCGTAAGACCGATGCCCCAGCCATCGCGGTTTTGCGCCCCGAATAGCGCCACCTGCCGGACGATTTCGCCCTGCGGTACGCCGGCCGCGAGTTGACCATGCACGGCCTTGGCAATGACGAGGCCGAGGTCGTGGGCGAGGCCGTTCGCAAGCCGCTGACGCCAGTGCCCGGCGGGATCGGCCTGCGTGAACGCGGTCTTCACCCAGACGTCACCATTACGCACCTCGACCGGGCAGATCGGCACGTCGTCCGCCCACAGGTCGAAGGTGCAGCCGCTTTCGAGATCGAAGCGAGCGTGATGCCAGTGACAGGTCAAGATGCCGTCCTCGAGGCTGCCGCGCTCGAGCGGGAAGCCCATGTGCGGGCACCGATTGTCGAGGGCGAAGATGCGCCCGCGGTCGTAGATGACGAGGATCGGACGATGGCCACCGTGCACAACGAGCCGCCTCTTGATCTTCAGCTCCTCAAGGCTGCCCGCCAGCGCAAATTCCTTGCCAGGCGCGTCCATGCATGCCTCCCATTATTTGGCGCCGCCGCAGGTACTCCACGACATAGGCATCCTCCCGCGCAAAGGCGAGAGGATGCGGTGGTTTAGGGCTGCGCCAAAGGAACCGCAGCGGATCATCAAGTGGTACGGAACGGAGGTACAGCTCGATCGCGTTCGGCTGTTTCGACACAAGCGTGCGACTTGCCTAAAATCGCCTGCCGATCCAACCAGCGCTGGGGCGCGCACCGACAAATTGATCATGTCCACTTAGCCACCAAAAATGGATGTCCGTTTCGATT
>Ga0209389_1001808_pt1 | contig 15583 bp, 7 predicted proteins | sample CowpearedBW_FD_187526 | JGI IMG/M metagenome (GOLD analysis project Ga0209389, IMG submission 187526) | Root nodule microbial communities of legume samples collected from California, USA - Cow pea red BW (SPAdes) (version 2) | ecosystem: Host-associated > Plants > Roots > Nodule | place: USA...
ATATATATATATATATAGGCCATTAAAATGCAAACCGTGATAGAGTTCAAGGAAGCACACTTACAAAACACAATAACGCAAAAGCCAAAGTAAATGAGGACCATATATCCAGAACAAATAAGAAGTATAGAATTTCGTAAATAGGAATATGTAAAGATCACATAAAATAAAACAACCATCAAGTAAAGCCAAACGAAAATCACTAGATATTCAACAACTATAATAGGGCTGCTTTGAGTGCTCTAGGGTTTCCTGAGTATCTCCCATTGATCCACATGATCCAAACGCAAAAAGAAATTATTTTTATGCCAACAAAGGTTTGAACCCACATCCACATAATGACCAACAAATGTACAACCAACAAGCGAATTTGTGTTTCTTGCTATTTTGAGTACCTACACACTTATCAATATACTTCACACATTCATGCATAAATGCAAAATAATTAATTAAATTATAATACTAATGGCATACACAGGACTCGAACTCAAATCCTCTAATCATAACCAAATACCTTCAACCACTTAAGATAGCACTATTACTTGTTTTCTTTCTCTGCATTAATTAACTTACAGATTCTCGCCCTCGAATTTATTAAATAAATATTTATTTATTTATTTTTCCTAGGTCTTACAAGCAACAATGAAGATTATCCGCCTCCTTTGCAAGCAATGGTTACTTTTAGTTCTTACATGGCTTACTCTTCATCATTGCTTCCCTTGCTTCAACTATAGAGAATTACTACCATGAGTTTGTTGTTAAATGTTTTTATTCAATGTAATGCTCATGCACCATTTCTTAGTTTTGCTAACTTCAATATTTGACTAAAATATATTAAAATTGCCCCAGTGAAGAGGTTGTGCAGAACCCACAACATACTCATTGTAAGTGAGCAATTTCTTGGCCCAACTATGGAAGAAAGAGATGGAGATTCTCTTGTAATCAAAGTAGTAAATGTTGGACTGTACAACATCCCCATCCACTAGTAAATAGCATCATCATTTATCCCCCAGATAAAAGACATTTTTATTTTTGTTTTGCCTTTAAACAAAACAATTTTTCTGTTGGAAGTAACCACTTTTACTACAAATGTTAAAGTCAAAGGTATGAAATTATTATAGAGTCTTAGCTTCCTTATGATATACATATGGTTAAAATATACAACAAATATGCTATGCAGAAACTGTGTATGTACCAGTAGATGCTGGAGAGACAATTCCCTTTAGAATCATTAAAAACACACTCAATCAAGAACTGCTCTTTGTAATTGCCAACCACAAGATGATTGTGGTTGCTACCGATGCTTCTTACACCATGCCTTTCATCACCAATGTCCTCATGATAGGTCCTGGCCAGATAATCAATGTCCTCATCAGTGTTGATCAAACATCTCGAAGATATTACATGGTTGCACGTGCATATATACCTACACATAATACAACTTTAGTTCGCAACCTTGTTGTTTTTTATAATTATAGAAACAAATTATAAGGTTAGCATACCATTCTTGGAACACCATCAAATTCTACAACTTTCATACTAATCACAATCATCCCATGCCCAATCTCCTTAGTCTCATAATAGCATCCTCAATAGTGTTTATATCCAGAACCTTCATTCCAGGTAATTATCAATCATTCCAATTCAATCTCTTAACTCTAGTGGCGTCAAAGGGTCAATCATGCTCGCAAGAACTCACTACAACCTTAGCCTCCATCACGTTGACGCTAAACTCACACTAAACTCATAGCTAACTATTCCTATAAATAATTAGAGCAGTGGTTAGATTAGAAGAAACATAATAACATGACAACACTCACCGGTATATAACTTCTTATTAAATAAAAATTTGATGACATAACTTTTATATTTCATTTATTAGCACTATATAACTTCTTATTAAATAAAACATTGAATCACATATAACTTTTATATTTGGTTTATTAGTGGTCAAAATATATATGCATTGGTCATCTAAAGCTCAAAAATGGAAAATGATAGACAGAGAACCATTCATAAACTTCGTCTAATAGATTAAGCATTTGGGAGTGTTAATTTTTAAGACAAAATTTAGAAATACCAAAACATAATTACAATAAGTACAACGACAGAAGCATTGTTTCACCTATATTTAGTCCTAACAATGAATATGCATAACCAAAAAGTAAAAGCATTTTTGACCTATATTTAGGTTTATTCACTACAACTGGTGACTTCTTTGGAAAATCATCTAGTTGTTGAAGCACCAATCTGGAGACAATGAAGCACCAGTCTCCAAAGCGGCCTTGGTAGTCTGATACTTCTCAAGTTTTAGACATGTTCTGCCATGCAATGCAATGTTACACAATTGAAGCCTTAATGTACTGCCATAAAAGTGTTTTGAATGCTTTCACAAAATAATTGAATGATTTTAAATTTCCATTTCCGAACCATTAGGAAAATGTAGTAGAGTGAGCTATTATATTGAAAAAAGAACAAATCTCTCTTCAAACACACATAAAACAAAAAAATGTTGCTTTGTACTTCCTTCCATATGACATACTTCTTATAAGCTTTATCCAACAAATCTTCCATTTGTTTATTGTATATGATATTAGTGTAATATTGATTAGAAATCATCACAAATTAGTAAGAAAGATTTAAAATGTAAGTGCTAACATAACACCGTATGAGCAACTATCAAAAGAACATGTCGTTCACCTTTTCGTTCCTCGCTTCGTTTTCTCCATTTAGTTTTTATCACCAAATCAGACCTAATCACTCTCAACATGATGAAGCCAAACTGGAAAAGAAACAAATAGAGAAAGAGAGGGAGGAGGTGTATAAATATAGAGTCAACCAATAAAATGGTATATAAATATAGCTAGTGGTATATAAATATTTAGAGAAATGTTCAGCCAACAAATTGCATAGAAAATCAGAAAGCTAATTTGAATGAAAAAAAAGGGATTCGTCAGCTAAAAAAGTGACTCAAATTATGTGTCTCAAACCATAGACACAGAGATTAGAGTGAAGACATTCTAAACAAATTGATTAAGAAAATTTTTCCCTGCACTGCTTAACACGGTAAAGATCACCACCTCCTTTTTTTTGTTGATAACTTTTTTATTGCATGTCATGAAATAATGGGTAATCAATCACAAATGGGTAAAGATGCATGTTGTTTATAAAATTGAAAAATGTCAGATTTTTATTTTAAGCATAACAAAGATCCTCGACAATATATGATACTTTACAAAAATAATATGGAAGTTGGGCATATATTATTTCTTACCTTTCAGATATTGTTCCTATCCTCCATCTTGTTTGGCTTCATAAATGGAATAAAAAATAACTTTATTCCTTAAACCTAATAATCAATAAAATCACAATAGAAAGCTTAAATTATTCTTTAGAGAAAGAAATAGTTGAAAAAGAGTACATCTGTTTCTCTAAAAAATCACTAATTTTTCAACACACACATTCCTCTAAAATCAAATCGAGTTGAACCAATATCCCGATCCAAATATCCTTCAACACATTCTCCTGAAAATCTAGAGAAAACAATTTCTACCACGAAAAATAACCAGACAAAATACAGAAGAAAACAAAACTTTGGCCCCAGAAGAAAAAAGGAAGAAGAACAACAAAAAATAATTGTAAAATCAAACCGAGTTGAACCAATATCCCGATCTAAATACCCTAGATCACATTCTTCTGCAAGTCTATTGAAAACTATTTCTGGCACAAAAATAACCACAATAAAGAAGAAAACGAAACTTTGGCCCTAGAAGAAAAAAGGAAGAAAAAAAAAACACTAAAATCAAACCGAGTTGAACCAATATCCCGATCCAAATACCCTAGATCACATTCTCCTTCAAGTCTGTTGAAAACGATTTCTACGACAAAAATTAAAGAAGAAAACGAAACTTTGGCACTCTAGAAGAAAAAAAGGAAGAACAATGACAAAAAAATAACTTTAACCAAACAAAAGTTCTGCTTTGCATGAACAACAAACAATGAGGTAAAAAAAATTAACTTAGAAGAAAGAAGAAGGATCTAAGAAGAAGAAAAAAATGGAACAAGAAATAATAAGAACTAACCTAGATGAAACTGATTGTGTTGGAGAAAAAGGATGTTGTTGTCAACCAACGTTAATCAGTATTTAAAAAAGACTTTCGGGCGGTAAAAACACAACATAAAAAAGACTAAAATTCCCTCAATTTTAAACACGTGTCAAAAAATTAAGATGTCTATTTTAGGAACTTACCTACACTAAGATTGTCTTAGATATATATTAGATTTTGGAATTACTTTTTGGGTTAATATTTTTGTTCAAAAATATCAAGTTGGTCATCCGGTCCTTTTAATCTCAATTTGGTTACAAATTTTGAAAAAATGTTGCAATTTGGTTCTTTTTTCGTTAGATTTCTTGAATCAGATGAAGGTATTTTCATCATTAAAATTAAAGATGGTTTGTTTTATTGGTGTAATTGACATAATCCTAATGTCAGTTTTGATGAAAAATCCTTATTCTGCTTCAACAAATTAACGAAAGAACCAAATTACATCAATTTTTAAAAAATCGGGACCAAGTTAAGACTAAAAAATAAGGTTTAATTATGCCCTTGGTCCCCATTTTGGACTCCAAATCTCAAATTGGTACCTGTATTTTTCGAAATCTCAAAATGGTCCCCTTTTTAGTTTAAAATTCTCACTTTTGCCCTTTCCGTTAAGTCTGGCCAAACAGCGTTTGTGGTTGCTGAGGTGGATTTTTGTTACTGAAACATGTCAATTACAGATGGAATGGTGTGGAAATATTTATTTATTTAAGCCACCAACAATGTTGAATGTAGAATCCCTAATTTTGTTGTCATTTTCTCCCATCTTCTGTGATGAATCCAGCCAATTGTGTGTCTTATGGGTCCTGTTCAAGTTCAGATCTTGGAGGAAAGCAGAAGAGCAACGTCAATTTTTGCAATGCAGGTGGGTGTAGAAGCTCCAATGTCACGCCCAGTTGTTATTGTGGTGATAAGGCTGTGTTGAGAACTGCGAGAACAACCAAGAACAAAGGAAAAAGGTTTTGGGGCTGTCCAAACTTCAAGGTAATGTTGTTTGTAATTTGTGTTTTGTTTCTGTGTTATTTTTTGTGTTTTCTGATAAAAGCTGACGTTAATGGTATATTTGCATCAGAGTGGAAGTGAAGAGTGTGGTGGGTGAAATTACTTCAGCTGGTTTGATCAGTATAGGATGGGAGAATGGAGTTCTGCAAGCACGGTTGTGATTGAAGAAAAATGTTGTGGGTATGTGAAGAATGAAGAAAAGGTTAGTGGCAATGTGAAGATTGAAGAACATGTTGTTGGTGGCAGTTTGAATACCCAAGAAATGAGAAGAAGTTGCGTGATGTCTGAAGAAGTAGTTGCTGATATCAAAATATGTATTAATTCATTAGAAAAAAGGGTTAAGGTGTTGATTGGTGTGGTCTGTCTTTGTGTTGTATTGAACATCATTAGTGTGTTTTTGTTGGTGAATTAGAATGAGTGTGTTTTTGTTCAAGCAGACCTTTAATGTAGTAGATGATTTTGTTTATGTAAGGATTAAAAAGTTAATGAATGATATTAGTAACTGTTTAACAAAATTTAGCAGGAAACCTTTAATGCAGCAGTACTCAAACATAAATTCCATATGCAAAAGGTGAAATTAATTTGGACATGAATATGAGAATTGGACATCAATACAGATTTTGATATATAAATAACATGTTTCAGCAGCAAATGTTTAACATCTGTGAATGAAGTGGACCACTACTACATAACTGAAATGGACAAAAAAGTGGTCCCCCAAATACCAATTACACAGATTGACAAAATATATTCATCCAATAGTACCTAAATTGTCTTTCAAAAAGGTAATTACAGACCAAAGCTACAAAAGATTATAATAAGGAAAGCACATGTAGTCAGAGTTTCCATATGTGTCCCCTCCTTGCATTGAGTTTTGGCCTCACCATTGGTCTTCCACGCCCACATGTTCCTTGGTCAGAATGTTGAGCTGAACCCCTTGGTGCTGCAGTAGAAGGTTATATAGGTTGTAAACTTGGTTGTGATAGTGCAGGGGTTGGTTGCTGTGACGGTGGCTGGGATGGATGAGTAGGTGCTTCAATTGATAGGGTTGGTTGTTGTGATGGTGGCTGGGATGGCTGAGTAGGTGCTTCAATTGCAGGGGTTGGTTGTTATGATGGTGGTTGTGATGGTTGAGTAGTAGGTTGAGTTGCAGCGGTTGGTTGTTGTGATGGTGCCTGAGATGGCTGAGTAGGTGCTTGAGGGCAATGTCTTCTATTATGGCCAATTTCCCTACATATGCAACACCTCTTGCACAAGCCTGCTTTGGTCATTTGTGTGTCATCTTTTCGTAGCTCTCATTCCTGCAATCTCCTTTTCTTTTTTTGTCTGCCTGGTAATGATCTTTTCGGAGGAGGTAAAATATCTGGATATGGTGTAACCTCCCACACCCTTTGGCCATTGATTGTGTATATGATGGATGCATATGTCTCTTCATACGTGGACTTCTTGTACCAGGTGGAGATGAAATCTTTTCCATCTATGTTTAGAAACCTCATGGCTGATAGGGCATGATAGCAGGGTATCCCAGTGATGCTCCACTTCCTGCATGTGCATGATGCTTCATCGATATTGACCACAAACTTATCACCAACATGTGATGCATGCCTCACCTTAAAAATTTTGTCTACTGACCAACTGCAAGGTTTTGGCACATGATGATATAAGTGGTTATACAGAACTGGGTAAATACAATAAAAAGTAAACCAAAGCAAGAGCAAATTTACCTAGGAATCCAATGCCTTGTCAAATTTGCTTCCAAGTTATATCTTGTCAGGATTTTGGGACAGATGTTCCCTTCATATGATGCAACCTTTTTTCTGTTCTTAGCCCACATGTGCATCATGTATAGCCTTATTTCCTCCAACATGGTGATTATTGGCTTGCCCCTAGATTCCACTAAGACACTATTAAAGGCTTCAGACATATTGTTAACCAATGTATCAGATTGGGCAGTTGTTGTGAATCTAGATCGTGATCAAAACCTGCTCCACAATAATTACATTATTATTATCCCAGTTTGTAATGACAACTACAGACAATAACAGTTTTGAAAACATACCTTAGTGGAATGGCCAACAAGTATTTGAAGGTATCTTCGTTTAGCTCTTTGATGTTCCTCATATCTTGCTCCCAACCTTTTGGATATGTGCAAGCAGCTACCTTCCACATCAATCTCTTCAAATTTTTACCTGGGAATTTTTTCCTAAAATTGGCATATAGGTGCCTAACATAGAATCTTTGATCTACTCCAGGAAGTAGATCCTGAATAGCTAGTAACAGCCCCTGATGTTTGAATGACAGAAAATAAATGTTAGTAGGCAATTAATTTATAAAATTGGATCTAAAAGCTTAATGAACATATCAGTGTACCTTTTGTTGGTCTGAAATCCAAGTACACCCTGTACACAATTGTGTCCCACCTATGTCCTCAATAAGGAGCTCCAGAAACCAAGTCCATGAATCCTTATTTTCCACCTCCACCACAGCATAAGCAATAGGTAACATTTGATCGTTCCCATCTCTTCCAATAGCAGTTAATAACTCTCCTCCATACTTCCCTTTCAAAAAGCATCCATCTAGTCCAATTATGGATCTGCAAGACATAAAACTGTCTTTGCAAGCTTTGAAGCATGCATAAAACCTTTGGAACATAGGTTGTCCTTCATTCTCATTCACTTTTAATTTCACTGTTGATCCAGGATTAGTTCTAAGAAGTTCATGTGCATAATCATAAAGCCTCTTGTATTGTTCTGCAAAAGACCCATCAACATTGTCTACGGCCATTGCCTTTGCCCTATAGGCCATACACCTAGAAATACCTATGTTATATTTCCTGCTAACCTTTTCTCGAATTTCCACAGCCTTGGTTTTTGGATTAGATCTAACAGTCTTCTCCAATCTCTTACTTAGCCATTTAGAATTAATTAAACGAATATTAAACTCTCTGTTGCAGGTGTGCTGGTCAATGATTATCCTCAATTGCCATGTCTTCATTGAACTCATATATCCACAGTATGCATACCATGGACATTTTCCATCTGCACCCAAACATTTTACTCTAACTCTTCTTTTATCACTTTTAAAAATTTTCAGACTTCTTCCATTTTCCAAAGCATAGGTCCTAATGGCTTCCACAAATTCTGACTTCTCAGCGAAATATGTACCAACCTCCCACTTATATTCACTCATGGATTTGGGCATTGAAAATGTCTCAAATTTACCATAACCTTCTTCACCATCATCTGTGTCATCAAGATCACCTTCACCAATAAGTTAATCACTGTCCAATTCCTTTGAATGCCACTCATTATCTGATAACCCTCTATCTTCCATTACAAGGGGAATGTGACTCTCCTCACTTGTTGAATCAGAACCCATGTTATTGGTGGATGGGGCACCCAATTCCTCTCCATTGCTTCCCACCTCAACAGGTACACTACCCTGCCATTTATGAGGTTCGTGCTCCATATCCGCATCAATGGAGACATCTACTAATCCTTCATCATGAATACCATGAACACTCTCTTGAGTACTTCTATGACGTCCACAATCACTCTAACTGTCCACATGAGCAACTCTATCACTTGTACCAACATTGTCTAAACCAACAGTATCTTCCCCAAGAGGTTCAGCTTGCAAAGGTTCAGATTCTAAAGGTTTAGGTTCTAAAGGTTCATGTTGAACAGCTTCACCTTCAACAGGTTCACCTTCAACACCTTCACCTCTTTCAGGTTCACCATCAACACCTTCACCTCCAATAGGTTCATCTTCAACAGGTTCACCTTCAATACCTTGACCTCCAACAAGTTCACCTAGATTAGGTTGACCTTCAACAGCTTCAGGTTCAGGTTCAACAGGTTCAGGACCACCCTCTCCCACCTTATCTAACTCACAGTCACCCTCTTCAACAGGTTCTGACTGACCTTCATCTCCCACCTTATCCACAACATCCTATTTTTCACCATCCAAGTCACCAACTTCGCCCACCTCACCACCATCTGCTGTTCCAACATTATACTCCAACATTTCTATTATTTCTGGTTCATCACACATCCTATGCACAACAAAAAGATGAACCTCACCAAGTATCCTAGCAATGATTACCATGTGCATGGCCCAACGATCATCACTTAAGAGCTCTAACCTATCCTCCAAAACTGAACCACCTCCCACACAATACCACAAATCATTCCCCCTAACATATCCCATCTCCTTCAAGATACTTAAGATCTCAAAATAACTCCAACGATCCGGGTCACAAGAAAGCGTTGTAGTTTCCCCATAAGCATATATAAGTTTCCCCTCATTCACAAATTTCCCTCCGTGATGGAACATTACATCAAACTTTTCGTCCTCCATTTATAATACTCACCAACTACACCTATATAATATTCATATACTGACAAACATTAAAAAAATTTAAAAATACAAAGTACAGAAACACACAATATCACTTACAAAAAAGGGGACGACAACGAAAAAATAAAGGACCACATGCTATTAAACGAACCCATGCTGAAATAAGCACGATATTCAATAATACACTACATTTCACCGACAACACTACCATTTGCTTTCCAAAAAGCACACTTTTCAACAGAACAAAAAAAGCACCGAACAAACGCACCCAACAAAAGCATCAAACCAAAATAGGGAAAGTCACTAACCTGAGATTGCTCCAGCGTTTGAAATGAATGCGCTCAAGTCAATAACCTGAGATTGCACGCGTGATGACGATGGAGAAGGAGACGGATCGCACTCTAGAGCTTCCACCAAACGAACATTCCCCAAATTTTCCCGACCTTTCTTTTTTAAAAACCCTAAACCTAATTTCACAATTTTGATATTTTTGAAAAATAATTATCCCAGCTTAAATTATAAAAACCCTAAACCCTAATTTAACATTTTAACTTACCCTAAACCTAATTTAATTACACCTGCCCATTCCACGTCACTATTTTCCTGCCAAGTCATTGTTCAATAACTGGTCAACCTTGTCATGTCACTGTTCACCAAACGCCGTCAACCTAGACTTAACGGAAAGGGCAAAAGTGAGACTTTTAAACTAAAAAGGGGACCATTTTGAGATTTCGAAAAATACAGGTACCAATTTAAGATTTGGAGTCCAAAATGGGGACCAAAGGCATAATTAAACCAAAAAAAAACTAGAGAACCAACTTGACATTTAAAAAAAATGAACCTAAAGAGTAATTTAACCAACATTTTGGCACCCCAAAATATTGGTTGAAGATCCGCCACTAACTTTGACTAAAGGTAGCTGGTAACTTCTTTTCTTTAATATATTATTGTTGATGATAAACCTTATGTTACTCTTTCACACACACACAAACATATATATATATATATATATATATATATATATATTATTGTCATATTGTTTTGGATTCTTTTGTCATGAGTGTTTGTTTTAAATAAAAAAAATTATGTAAATAAATATTTTTTTTTAATTAAAAAAATAATTTATATATAACAAATATAATTTAGCTACGTCATTATGTGAATCTATACAATAAAAACATTCAACAAAATGAATATTAAATATAGTATTAAGTCTTTGCACGAATGGAGTAATTATATTTATGAGCTAATAGAAATAATGGATTAAGTAAATTTATTACGACTCAAGTTAAGTTAGCTTATTAACACGCATGTCATCATTCCTCCCCGCATTACCAAATATTTTATTTAATTCATGTAATTTAGACAAGGTGAAGCAATGATATATGTTAACATGGGTGTTAATATTCAATACACAAACTTTAGTTCACATTAATTTATAAACGCCATATCATTCTCCAAAATTATTTTTGTACAACATAATTTGCTTAAATAAAATCACAAATTAATTATATATATATAAGAAAATAATTATTTTACAATTATAATAAACATTCAAATACAATCTATAAAAAAATAAAAAAGAGAAAAATAAATAAATAAATAAATAATAATAAATCCAAAAAAAATGGCTCAAACTTGTTTAAGGAAATTTTTTTAACTTCAGTAAAAATATAGTTGAAACCGAGGTTTAATTTTAGTGTTATTTTTATTAAGAACATGAAACAAAGTTGATGGGTTCATATAACACCCACATTAATAGAATCACTCTATTAATTTCAAATATTTCAAATGTAATATTAAGTATGATAACTACATAGTATGTGACCTATGTATTATAGTATTCCTCCTCAGTTATAAAATGAAATTTTCATAAACATATATGTATTCTAAATTTGGAGAAAATTTGTAATACATAAAAGAAACTATACATATGCAATCCACTTCTATCTATACCACTCTTGGGCTATTTTATTCCTAAGGACCCTTAACTGCACAATCATTTACTCACATACAACAAATGATCATTGCAGGTGGATAAACCATAACACAAAAAAAAAATAAAGGGTAAGTTATAGTTATTAAAATTATACTAACAATTTTCACATATCAAATTTATAGTATAAATCAAGAAAATACTACAACCATAAAGGTCCTTGTGGCGCTCCATACTCATCATACATTAGACACAAATTTGAGACCATGCACATGTTATACAAACCCTTCCCCTTCAAGGGTTCTCACCATTCCATGACCACATCCTCGTCATCCCATGGCCACATCTCATACAAAAAGTATAACAAGATAAATCACCCCTTTGTAGATTTGACCATCAATGCCAAATCTACAGATGAGGACCTCCTTCAACTCTCACCATCATTGACAGTCACATCACACGCTTATTTCCTCAAAATTCTCTTCCAATTTGTGTTCAACTATCAAGATAGAAACAACACCTCCTTAAGTATCTAACGTGCTGCGTGAATCCCCAACAGATGTGACATTATAGTCCATCCATCAACTAAAGCAAATGTAGTGGTTGTTCCAGAAGTTTCCCTCGTAGATGAAACAAAAAAGATTAGCTTAAGCAACATAAAAAACGTTTCCCTTTCCAAGAGAGAAAGAGTCTAAGAGATTGCTAACATACAATACAATAACTCATCCACCCATAGAGAGTATTACTCTTACCATAACAATGTAAAATTAGAAAATCATAATTTAATATGCCAAAAGATAAGCTAAATCATAATTCGTATTGAATAATCAAGTAACGAATCTTCCAAAGTTAACTTAAATGTCACCCCAACTACTACACTGTTACCTTAGTATCAACCATAACCATATACAATAACATCACAAATCACAGGAAGATCCATCTACACTAAGGTTATGCTTCAATAAAACGACAAATAGAAAAAGGTGATTAGTCTAAATGAATCACATCTAAAACTCACCCCAAATTTGACTCCAAAAAGTTCAATTATGAAAATATTCAAACAAAAATTAAGATCTTCACGCGACTAAAAAAAATTAAGATCTTCATGACTTCCAACAAAAATGCATAATTGAATCAACGATAGAAGCGAGCTCATGAAGCCAATTAAAGATAGAAGCAACTTTTGCCACATGTTGAGCACCCTTCTCGTCTTTAGGAACCACAACCTACTCAACATTTTCACAACTTATAATTGAAATGAAATGATAAAGTTCCCCAACACCAGATAAATTTTCAATACCCTAATACAAAAAATATTGAATTACACAATAAACAACGAGGAACATAACAACAAGCATAGAAAAATCAATTACTATTTTAATTTTAGTTGAAGAAGGATTCTTCATTCAATGAAGGAAAGATAAAAAAATATGTATAGCTAGAGGATCAAAATAGAGCATGTTCATCTTGGCAGCCAAGTTGCGAGTGGCCAAATACCTTGAGGATGCAGAGATTTTATGATGATGCAAAGAACGTAATGCCTCCTCCAGCCGCTACATAATCGCCTCCCCTTCAACTAATTGGTTCACCAACAACGCATTCTTAATCAGTGCCTCGAACGAGAGCGAGTTTGCCGCCAAAATAGGTTTGGATGAGAGAGTCTAGCGGCAATAGTGAAAGGGGCCCTAAAATAGTTTTCTTAAAGAAAACCTTGCTAAATTGAAAATGGAAGATTGAACGAGAAGGGAAATTGAACTGAAGCAAGGAAGGACTGAAGTATGAGTAAGGAGAACAAGAGATTGTGTGTTGAAAGGGGTGATATATGCGTGAGTTTCACGAGTTTATTGTTTTCTAAAGGTTTCAACGTAATGTTAATTTTAGAAGCGAGGGAGTATGAAAAAAAGAGAGGCAATTCAAAGTAAAAAATGATTTATTAATATTTTCTTCATTAAATATTATTCATAATTTTAAAAAATTATTTAATAAATACAATTTCTAAATAAAAATTATTATTTTATATAATAATAATAATAATAATATATTTTTGATAATTTATTATCAAATTGATAGTTTATTAATTTTTTAATTTAAATAGTCATAAATAAATTAGTTAGGGAATAACTTAGATATTATTTTCTCGTTAAATAAAAAATTTATTTGTTAGCTACGATTAGAAAAAAAAGATCATAGCTAAATAAATTTGATTTTGGTGAGGGAATAACAATAGAATAACCTACCTCTCTTCAACCATAACTAATTAGCTTTAAATTTGCTATAATTTTTTTTTGTCGCTAATCCTTCGCTAAATAGCAAGAAATTAGTAAAAAATATTTTTTTTCACTAATTTCTCTCATAAATTAGCTACGAAATTTTGGTCGTTGATCATTCACTAAATAACGAGAAATTAGTGAGAAATAATTTTTCTCACTAATTTTTCTCACAAATTAGCTATAGAGTTTGTTATCATTGATCCCTCACTAAATACTTAGAAATTAGGGACAAAATCTTTTTGTTGTTGATCTTCCACCAAAAAGCAAGAAATTAATGAGAAATATTTTTCCTCACTAATTTCCCTCGAAATTAATACTTTTCTTGTAGTGGAACAATCTTTGAAAGGGTAAAAAAAGGTGAATTTATTCTATTCTTCAATCTGATCAGGTGAATTGTAGAGATCTTCATTAGGAGCAATCCTACGGTTTTGGATCTTTAAAAGGATGAAGCATAAGACTAGAAGTCTAAAGAGAGTGTGACGGAAAGTTATGAAAAGAAGTTTAGATAGGTGGTGGTTTTTATAAAATGAACTTTGGTTAATAGAAAACTTACTTATATCCTAAGCCTTTTATTATTAAAATATTTTAGTGTCACCTATTAAAAACCTCCACAATTCTTAGACCACTTTCTAAATTCTCATAGTTTGATTGATAAAAAAAATATTTCTTTAGAGTGAAAATAGGATTGAGAGTCATACTTGAATCTTTGGTCTATTTATAAATTATTTTGTAGTTTTTCATACAATTATAACTCATTCAAGAAAACTACTTTAGTATCTTAAGATTTATGATTCTCACACATTAAAACATATAAGTCATAATATGATACTAACCTTGACCAATCGGAGATCCATTGAGAATGCATTATGCAAATGTTGTTTTACAACCTCATTTTCTCAATTTATCTCTTTTTCTTTCGTTCTCCTCTCACACTCTCTTTCTTGATGACTTACTTTGTAAGAACCTTATGATTAGAGACAAAACCCTGATTTTCTTTCACAAACCAACATCCATCAAGTTGGGTTGGACTTTATTTTATTAAATCACATTTGAATGCACCATAATATTTCAAATGAGTCACATAATAAAATTAATTCGTCAATTAATTCTAACACTATTTTGACTTAAGCAAAAATTCTCCACTTAAGAAAAAATAATACAAAACCAAACTCATGAAACAAAACAAATTAATTTTCAATTTTTTTATTCAAATTCACTTCATCAAATATAACTTCAATTAATTTAAAATAAGCGCTACAAACTCAAATATCATTGTTTACTTTAATTAAATCTTGATCATTCAATCTCATAATATATATTTCTTTTTAGATCAAGTTCATTAACTAACATTGAGTATTTTACTTCAAATAACAACGACTTAAACTTATTTATCTCAAATGCACTAATCTAACACAAAAGTGATAATACATAACCCCATTCATTGAAACTGTAGAAATCTTATATCAAAAAAAAAAAAAAAATCCAAACAACACATAGTCTTGCATAAAACTTAAGATTATTGTGAATCACATCCAAATCATTTATCATAAAGATTTATAAGAAAAATATAAATAATTTTTCTTACTTATAATTCCTTCTTGCAAATAAAGATTCAATCAAGCACAAACTTATAATTTAGAGAGTAAACATAATCATATTTCCATATAAAGTTAACTAAGTTAAGAGTTGAGAAGATTATTTTTCTCGATTAAATCTACCAAAGTTAATGACAAACTTAAAAGAAAAATAAGAGAACAAGAAATATTTTGAATAAATGAGAAGTTACTCTCATAGGTTAGAATTTATCGATTCTTAAGTTCTCAACTACAACATGATGTCATCAAAGTTTGAAAGAGATAAGATATGAATAAAGAGAATCAGAAGAAGTGATGAAGTGATTTATTAGGAGAGAGGAA
>Ga0209389_1001817_pt1 | contig 15558 bp, 22 predicted proteins | sample CowpearedBW_FD_187526 | JGI IMG/M metagenome (GOLD analysis project Ga0209389, IMG submission 187526) | Root nodule microbial communities of legume samples collected from California, USA - Cow pea red BW (SPAdes) (version 2) | ecosystem: Host-associated > Plants > Roots > Nodule | place: USA...
AACGCCCAACCCTCTCGGTACGTCTGGAGCGCGAAAGGTGAAGACATCTTGCGCAAGATCCAGGGTGCCCGAGAGGCAATGGCACGCGAGAATAAAGAGAACGTTTTATCTGAGACAGGACACTAGCAGAGCGCTCAATGCGTTGGTTTATTTCCATACCGCTTTGTGCATTGGCTGTTAGTGATGTGAAGAGCATAAACACGGCGATCGCTGATACAGTAGTGTTCATAAAAAGTCCCTTAATAAAAAGGGTAAGCGGATTAAATGGTTGATCTTACCTTTGCATGAGAGTGAGACAGACCGGCATCTCATCGGATTATCTGGTTGATGCTTCACCTACTGCTGGTGCATGTTTCCTTCGCTAATTCCAGCAAGAACCCCACACGCCTCAACTTCCCGGTCATCGTTGCAACTCGCTCTCAGTGAAACGAGTTGTTTCTCAAGCGCTTGCAGAGCGGTTATCTGCGACCGCACATGAGAGATGTGATCATCGAGCAAGGCGTTGACGGCGGTACAAGGCTGATGAGGGTCGTCCTGATAGCTCTGTAGTTCGTGAATCTCAGCCAGTGACAGGCCCAGGATTCTGCAGCGACGGATGAAAGCCAGCCCCTCACCATGCTTCTCGGTATAGACACGGTAACCGTTGTCCTGCCGATCAGGCGGCGGCAACAAGCCCTGCTGTTCATAGAAGCGGATCGTCTGTGTTTCGACCCCTACCAACTGCGCCAACTGACCAATGCGCATCAGCCTCCTCCCCAACGGATTCTTTACTCTATTGACCTTATAGTAGCTTTATAGTTTTAAATGGTACCACAACATTGTTCAAGTGGAGTCGTATCATGAGCAAATCCTGTGGTGGCGCCTGTGGCGGTGATGCAACGTCCGCAGCGGATACCGATATACAGGCCTCCTCCGAGGCGCCAGGGAGATGGGTCAGTGTTTATGCCGTGCCGAAGATGGACTGTCCATCAGAAGAACGAATGATTCGCCTAGCCCTGAACGGCTTTGAGGAGATTCGGGCGCTGTCCTTCGACTTGTCGAACCGCCGGCTGAAGGTCGTGCATGACGGCGAGGTCGAGCCCGTCACCTCGAAACTGAAGACCTTGGGGCTAGGCGCCTCGCTTCAGGAAACCGTCGCTGCAAATCCGGAGACCATCAAGGCCGCCGAGTTTTCGGCAGCTTCTGCTAAGCAAGAATCCGGGACCCTGCGCTGGTTGCTCGGCATCAATGCACTTCTGTTCGTGGTGGAAATGACTGCCGGTCTGATCGCCCAGTCCACCGGCCTGATTGGAGAATCCCTGGACAATTTTGCCGATGCGGCGGTGTACGGGCTTGCCCTTTATGCGGTTGGACATAGCGTGAAAATGCAGGTACGTGCCGCGCATCTTGCTGGTGTACTGCAACTGATCTTGGCTGTGGGCGTGCTCGTAGAGGTGGTGAGACGCTTTGTATTCGGTAGTGAGCCTGAATCGCTGGTGATGATGGCTATCGCATTCGTCGCATTGATTGCCAATACCAGTTGTCTGCTGCTCATATCCAAACATCGGGAAGGCGGGGCGCACATGAAGGCAAGCTGGATATTCTCGGCCAACGACGTGGTGATCAACCTGGGGGTCATCACCGCCGGCGCCCTGGTCGCGTGGACCGGTTCCAATTATCCGGATCTGATTATCGGCACCATCGCGGGGGGCATTGTACTTAACGGTGCCAGACGCATTTTGGCGTTGAAGGGTTAAATAATGCTCATTATTGGCAAAAAGCTCTCGCCGTATGCCCTATTGTCCATATCGGGCCTGCTGGCAGCGTCTGATCAGGCTGTAAAGTGGCTGGTGCAGCAATCAATGGCCTATGGCGAGTATGTTTCGGTGACCCCGTTCTTTAACTGGGTGCACCTATGGAACACCGGTGCCGCATTCAGTCTTTTTGCGAATGGTGGATGCTGGCAGCGCTACTTTTTTATCGGAATCGCGGTAGTGGTCTCGATTTTTCTGATCAAGCTGATCCTTGAAAATCGTCATAAAGGAGAAGCCATCGCTTACAGTCTTATCCTCGGTGGCGCCATGGGCAACCTGATTGACCGGGTCTTTCGCGGCTATGTTGTGGATTCCTTTGATTTCTATTGGCGAGACTGGCATTGGCCGGCCTTCAACCTGGCTGATATTGCAATTGTCCTCGGTGCCTTACTTTTCGTTTCCAGCAGCTTGTTGGGTAAAAAAGCAAACACCAATGCCGAGCCGGATGGATCTGACTGACACCTACGCCTATACAACACCATGACCGAACTTCCCGACAACATCCTTCACCTGCCGCAATACCAAGTACTGGGCTGCAAATCAACCGACGACGAAATGCACTTCCAGGTGGACGTGCCCGATCCCATCGCCTGCGAGGAATGCGGCGTGCAGGGTGAGTTCGTACGGTTCGGCAAGCGTGACGTTCCCTATCGTGATCTGCCCATCCACGGCAAGCGGGTCACTCTCTGGGTGGTCCGCCGCCGATACACCTGCCGGGCCTGCAAGACAACATTCAGGCCCCAGCTACCGGAGATGGTGGACGGATTCCGTATGACACTGCGGCTGCATGAGTACGTGGAGAAGGAATCCTTCAACCACCCCTACACCTTTGTGGCGGCACAGACCGGCCTGGACGAGAAGACGGTGCGCGACATCTTCAACGCCCGCGCCGAGTTCCTGGGGCGCTGGCACCGCTTCGAGACGCCCCGCATCCTGGGCATTGACGAGCTATACCTGAACAAGCGCTACCGCTGCATTCTGACCAACATTGAGGAGCGAACCCTGCTCGACCTGCTGGCCACCCGCCGCCAGGACGTGGTGACCAACTACCTGATGAAGCTGAAAGACCGGCAGAAGGTCGAGATCGTCAGCATGGACATGTGGAACCCCTACCGGGCAGCGGTCAAGGCTGTGCTGCCCCAGGCCCGTATCGTGGTCGATAAGTTCCATGTGGTGCGCATGGCCAACGATGCCCTAGAGAGAGTGCGCAAGGGCCTCAGAAAGGAGCTGAAACCGTCCCAGAGCCGGACTCTCAAGGGAGACCGGAAAAGGCGGTGTAACTGGCCTGCTCGTTGATGTGCATGATGCAGGCGAGGAAGTCTTTGCGCTTGCGCTCAAGCCAATGCTCGGCCTTGGCGGAGCCCTCAATGGGCAGGCGTTGGGTAAAAAGGGTGTAGTCGTTTAGGGCGACCTGTTGTGGCCAGGTGAGTTCGGATACGAGCAGCTGATTCATATTGGCATCTCCAGGAGGATGTAGGCTTCGTATCCTGGAGATGCTCAACACCGAGCATGAAATCTGCTCGGCAAAACGACATCGACAGCCCAGTCCTACCGGCGCAGGCTATCGCTACTCACTACTCATCATCGTCGAAGTTGTACATGCCCGGCGCGAGGTTCTCGAAGCGGGTGTACTTGCCGATGAACGCCAGGCGCACAAAACCGATGGGGCCGTTACGCTGCTTGCCGATGATGATTTCAGCCACACCCTTGTGCTCGGTCTCGGGGTGGTACACCTCGTCGCGGTACACGAACATGATCACGTCGGCGTCCTGCTCGATCGCACCGGATTCACGCAAGTCGGAGTTCACCGGGCGCTTGTTCGGCCGCTGCTCCAGGGAACGGTTCAGCTGCGACAGGGCGATTACCGGGCAGTTGAACTCCTTGGCCAGGGCCTTGAGGGAACGAGAGATCTCGGAAATCTCATTGGTCCGGTTGTCGCCGGCGGAGCCCGGGATCTGCATCAACTGCAGGTAGTCAACCATGATCATGCCAATCTCGCCGTGCTCGCGGGCGAGCCGCCGGGTCCGTGCACGCATCTCCGAGGGACTGATACCGGCGGTGTCGTCGATGAACAGTTTGCGGTTGTTGAGCAGATTCACCGCCGAGGTCAATCGCGGCCAGTCATCGTCATCCAGCTGGCCGGAACGCACCTTGGTTTGGTCGATGCGGCCGAGCGATGACAGCATACGCATGATCAGCGACTCACCTGGCATTTCGAGCGAGAACACGAGCACCGCTTTCTCGGACCGCAGCACAGCGTTTTCCACCAGGTTCATGGCGAAGGTCGTCTTACCCATCGACGGCCGGCCGGCCACAATGATGAGGTCGGCCGCCTGCAGGCCGCTGGTCTTCTCGTCCAGGTCGGTGAAGCCGGTCGAAACGCCAGTGATGTCGCTGTCAGAGTTGAATAACGTGTCGATGCGATCGATGGCCATCGTCAGGAGATCTTTGACACCCACCGGCCCGCCGGTTTTGGGCCGGGCTTCAGCAATCTGGAAAATCTGCCGTTCGGCCTCGTCGAGGATCTCCGAAGCGTTCCGGCCTTCAGGGTTGAAGGCACTGTCTGCGATGTCCGTGCTGATGCTGATCAGCTGGCGCAGGGTCGCCCGCTCCCTGATGATCGCAGCATAGGCTTTGATGTTGGCCACCGAAGGGGTGTTCTTGGCCAGCTCTGCCAGATATGCCAGCCCGCCAACCTGGCTGCTCAGCCCTTCCTTGTCCAGGCGCTCATGCAGCGTGACGATATCGAATGGCTCGTTCAGGTCCGCCAGCTTGTGAATGGCGCGGAAAATAAGCCGGTGATCGTGCCGGTAGAAATCGCCGTCGGAGACCTGATCGAGCACGCGCTCCCAGGCATTGTTATCGAGCATGAGACCACCGAGCACGGATTGCTCTGCCTCGATAGAGTGCGGTGGCACCTTCAGCGAGGAAGTCTGTAGGTCGAGCTGCTCTGAAGCGTAGTCTTCGTTCATGTGGGCATCTTGTTCAGTAAGTTGAGGGCGCTTGCGAGTGGAGAGGCGTCAACGGGCTTTATGGCGGCTTTCTCGCGCCTTTTCGGCGCCGCCCCCTACCCTTGCTCTCGACTTTGTTCGCCGCCCCTTCTGCGAGCTTCTGGACGGGCATGCGGCCAAGGCGTGGGTTAGGGTCAATCCTCTCTACCCCCATCTCTTGTTCAGTGAAGTCGTGCGTACCCGGCTCCAAATTAACGAAGCGTGTGTATCGACCCTCGAAACCAAGCCGGACGAAACCGGTCGGGCCTTCTCGCTGCTTGCCGATGATGATCTCTGCGGTACCAGCAAAACGGGAGTCGGGGTTGTACACCTCATCTCGATACACAAACATGATCACGTCTGCGTCTTGCTCGATAGCACCGGACTCGCGCAGGTCGGAATTCACAGGTCGCTTGTCCTTGCGCTGCTCCACCGAGCGATTGAGCTGCGAGAGAGCAATCACGGGGCAATTGAACTCCTTCGCCAAAGCCTTGAGCGACCTGGAGATAGCCGATATCTCGTTGGTCCGATTCAGGCCGCCGTACCCGGGGATCTGCATCAGCTGCAGGTAGTCCACCATGATCAAGCCAATCTCGCCGTGCACGCGCCGAAGCCTACGTGTGCGGCTGCGCATATCCGAGGGACTCAAGGCCGGGGTGTCATCAATGAAGAAGCGCTCATTCTTGTTGAGCGCGTTGGCAGCCTTGGTCAGCTTGGTCCAGTCCTCATTCAAGAGCTTCCCTGAGCGGACCCGCGACTGGTCAATGCTTCCCATTGAGGAGAGCATGCGAGTCAGCAGGGCATCGCCCGGCATCTCCATGGAGTAGACCACGACCACTTTTTCCGATCGCAGAACGGCCTCTTCCACGATGTTCATGGCAAACGTGGTTTTGCCCATGGATGGCCGGCCGGCCACAATCACGAGGTCGGCCGGGCGCAACAGGCTCAGCTTGCTGTCGAGGTCGGTGAAGCCCGTCGATTGGCCAAGCGACTCAAGGCCAGACTCATGGGCGGTCTCAATCTTCTCGACGGCTTTTCTGAGCAGAGCCTCGATACCTACCGGCCCGCCCTCTTTCGGCCGTTGACCGGCCACGGACAGCATCTTTGCTTCGGCATCATGCACAAGATCTTCCGCGGTACGGCCGTCCGGGGCGCTGGCGCTTTGCTCGATCTCCGTGCAAACGCCGATGATCTTCCGGAACTGAGACCGCTCGCTGACGACGCGTGCAAAAGACGCGATGTTGGCGACAGACGGGGTGTTATCGGAAAGCTCTTTCAGATAGGCCAAGCCACCTGCATTCGAGAGCTCACCCGTTCTTTCCAGCGCCTCTTGCGCTGTGACGACATCAAGCGCATTCCCCTCTTCAAGCAGCTTGGCAATAGCCTTGAAAATGAGCCTGTGGTCTGCGCGGAAAAAATCAGATTCGACGACCAGGTCAGAGACTCGCACCCACGCCCGTGGGTCGTTCAGCAACCCGCCTAGAATGGCCTGTTCGGCTTCAACAGAATGCGGCAGCTCCCGGCTCGGGGTCTGTTCGTATTCAGCCGCTAGATGGATATGGTCGTTCAAACCTCAGGCCTTACTCATGGAAATGCTGGGGGTGGATCGGGCCGAAAGCTGCGAGCAGTACCTTATTGAGGCCCTGGTGCGAGCTGACAGCTGGGTTTCGGGCACGATGTTCCTTGTTTGGGTGCCTTGAACGCAACTACCTTGCGCTGGGTGGCCATCCTGGTTAGAACTTGACCTCAATCAACGCAGCCCGCCCACTGCGGGTTTGAAAGTCGCAAAGGCCCAACTGAACCACCCGTGGCTGCCGGTGAGCTATGCAGGTAGCGACCTGGGCGCGGAATGCTTTGAGTTCAAGTGGCAGCACTGAACGGCCAGTAGCGGCCTGGATCTTGTCGCTGAACTCCTGCAACGCGGCCTTCAGACCAGCATCATCGAAGGTCTGGTCTGCGGGTTCGGCATTCGTTGTTGGGTTCAACATTGAAAATCTCCAGAGAGGGACTCGGGGCGACTGCGGCTGAACTCACATCCTTAGCGGCGGGATACAGCCAAAAAATCGTAACACGTACCTATAATCCTGAAAGCCGTATCGAATGTCAATCAAATGCCCAAGGCACGAAAACGACACATAACTAACTGAAATTTCTATTATTCCTGCGGAACCATGAGGTGGGTCGGAAACGCTGGAATACAGAACAAGGGGTAAGCACTAAAGCTCTTCCGCCAGCTCAGTATCGAACTCTTCCGCCGGATTGCTTTGCAGCGCCTGGATGGCAGTTGTACCGCCGGCTTCATTCTCGGAGGTGGATGCTGCAGGAACAACCCAATTGTATTGGTGCCCAACGAGCAGCCGTGATGTCACCTTATTCCACAGACTAGAGCGCCAGCGCAAGATCAGGTACTCCTCGACTTCCTTGCGACCTAATGGAATTGCGCAGAAGGACAGTTCGTAGTTACTCGAATACACTTTGACTAGACCCTCTTTGTCGCTGGCATCAATACCGAAGCGATCACAGGTGCCCTTCGCAAATGAGTGGTTTTTAACGGAGGTAAGGTCACGCATTCGGGCGCGTAATGCCGATGTCTCACCGACGTATCGTGCAACACCGGCTTCCCAGATCACGTAAACGCCAGCGTCACGTGTGATGTCCTTTTTCCAGTCATGTTTACCGGCCAAAATTCGCCGCGGGGCCGCTTTGAGTGCAGCTTCGTAGTGACGCAATTTTTCCTGGACGTTCATGTAGCCTAAATTCCTCGGTGATGCTTAATGGAGCTATCGGTCCCTTGATTTCACTGACTGGGCATTACTATTTAAATCATACTCAGCGAATATCGTAACACGCCTTCTATCCTGGGATGCAATGCACGCTTTCCTGTATGCGCCCTGAGCTTGAATGCTCACGACATCGCCCTTAGCCCCCGAGACTGCCCCTTCAAGCTGATACCAGCCGTCCGTTGTTTCCAGGGTCGTAATGGTCGAGAAAGCAGAGTCATGCAGCACAAGAGACTTCACCTCTCCAGCAGGCCGCGTAACTTTATCCGGAGAGTAATGGTAGTCACCCAATATAACCAAGGCCACCAACATTAGCGCTATAGGTACGGCGATAAGATAATCTCTAACTGTCGGATCAATGGCTTTCCATTTTTTGACAAGCATAAGAAATGTTCCTTATTCCTAAAATTGAGTTCGATTTATGAGCAGCCCAAGAAATCAGCTCATTTTAATTTCATTGCGACTCCGCCGCTGCCGCCACTTCCGAAAGGCAGTGAATGAATCACACACCAGTCCATGCCAAATCAGGCCCATAATTGTCAGTACAAAATAGTCTCGCGGCCCATCCAGGACCGCACGACTTTGAGCGTCCAATAGCTCAAGAGGAGTGAATAATTTTCCAACCAAGGAGACTAGCAGGGCAACCAGTACTAAAACCGCTGCTGAGCGCAATAAGCTCAGAATCGTGAATACAACGATCATTGCGAGCGCTTTGAGTGTGTGGATTGTGAAAAACCGAGGTCGCTCACAAACTCCGAGCCAGTTTGTCTTCCAGCCAGAATCACCATTCTTGAATTTTCGTTTCATCTCGATTCGACCTGTACTGATTACTGGGACTGGACGGACGGTGAACGCGAGATTGCCGGCCCGGTATGCGGAGCACCGTCAGCTTGCTCCTGGGAAGCCTCCTCACCCTCGCGTTGAGCATCACAGCGCTCGTGGACATCTACGCAAGCGCCGCCGCAAGGTGCTGCCCGTTTCTTCTTGAAGCCGAACCCATGCCCTGTAGCCAGGTGTACAAACGGCAGTGCCGCCCAGTACCCAACCACAAAGGAAGCGGCCTTAGCGGTAAGGCCTGGCAATTGATATGCGAACGACGAAGCGAGAAACGCGAGAAGGCAGACGGCGCCCACCACATATTTGCGCCGAATCTGAATTTTGGAGGTCCGCCGGCAGGCCGCGGTTTTGGAGCTACTCATTGTGCCGTTCCCTCGAACGCCGCTGCCTGGCGCTCAACTAATGCACAGCGCTCCTTGACCCAATCCAGATCCCTGACCCGGATGTCTTGCGCACTCCGATTGGCATCCACCAGGAGCCGAGTCGCGCATTTGGAATCACGGGCCGCCGCCTGAATTTCCTCGCTCGTCGCCGAGGAAAAACTGGTCCTCAGATTGTTCAACCCAAGGCCCTTATAAGCCAACGGCCCGCCGACCAGGGCCAGCAAAGCTACCCCCCAATAAACCGCACGTCTGCGGGTGTGTTTTGCTGAAGTCACCATTGATCTCCCGACATGGTTTGCATGGCGAGAAAATAACACATAACGCGTACAGATAATTCATGTAGTATCGAAATCGAGCATCAAGGCCCATTGCCTTACATTTCTACAGCCCTCAGGCCCCTGCATAAGGACACTAAACAGAATGAAATGGGACGATTTGGACAAGCGACAGCAATGGTGGGTTACAGGCTTTATGGCCTTAAAGCTGTGGAATCAGTGGCTCCTTGTGGCTATCTGCGCACTGGTCACGTCAGCTGTGTTCTTTTACCCGATGCTTCAGATCCGTGAGCTGTACGGGAAGACCGCGTCAGCCATTTTCTACGCCGCAACCTATTTCCTCAGCGCCAAGCACATTGGCTTTTGGATCATCAATCCTATCTGCGGGCTCGTCAGCCTCAACAAAATCCAGCGATCGTATGGCCCCCTCACCCGCCGGCAGGTCCAGGAATGGTTCGTCGAGTGGTGTTACACGCCGATCGACCTCTACGATGGGTCGGCACTGGACATTGCGCAGTTCGCCCGGGCAAACGGCGAAGGTAAGTAAAACCGTATCATCTGCTCGGCCTAGTCCCAGCCTGTAAGTCGAGGCCGAGCGTCATTGAAGCCATTGCCCCTCAAGTAGCTGCCAGGCCTAGCCTAGGCCCTAGACCTCAACTTCACGGCGCAACCGCCCTGAGTCGAAGGTGACGGGCTCAATCATCGTCCTTGGCAAGGCCGTACTCACTAAGTGCAGGCCCAGGCCCACCACCAATGTCGTAGAGCTCCTCCGGCGTATAGAGGCTGTCATTGCCCTCAAACAGCTCATCACCACCACGATTTCCAGCTCCAGCGCCCGACTTCGATCTGCGGCACCACACTGCGACATCTCGAATGAAGAAGCCCGCGGAGATGACTGCGAAAGCAAAGAATGTGAGCAGGACGCCCTTCGTCACGAGGATCAAGGCACCGGCTCCAAGGAACGCCAGCAACCCCTTCTGAATAGAGTGATCTGGGTCGCGGAGATGGCTCAGGCTGCAGCCGAAAGACAGCATCACCAGGGCCGCAGCAATCGCCACGCCTACATCCGCTTCTGCACTACTATCGATGGTTCCCCAGATACCCGCTGCCACAGGCCCTACAATCGCGGCCAGATGGCGCACCACGGCCAGCGGGGTGCGACGAATCCAATCCTCAATAGCCCAGAGGGTACGAGTTGAAGGCTTCATTTGAGGTGCCCGAACCAGGTCGGCCAATCGGTCCACTGCGGTCACCATGTTGCGTGTCGCAGATTGACTCACCACCGGCATGGCAGCGAGATCCTGGATGACCTGCACACAACGCTTGAACTCTGGAGTTACCCGCTTGAGTGAGGCTGCGTTGAAGTAGGCCAGGTCAATGCTGCCTGCGTACAAACCAAGGTAACCAGCAATCAGAGCCTCGGCTCGCGCTAGTTCTCGCTCAACAATTTTATACTGATTCATCGCTCATCCTTTCGAGTGCCGTCACTTCCTAGTACTACAACCATTCAGGGGATTCCTACGCCGCTTTGTGCTCTGGGGGAGCCACCGCCATCCAGCAATCAATCCCAAAGCGGTTCACATACCCCTCTCGGAGAAGTGCGAAGGCGACGCCCGCAGGGGAATACTACTAACTATCAAGTATAGATACGCCAGTGGAATCTATAAAATCAAAATATTAAAACACGCCCGTGAGTGGATAGGCATAGCTCAGTGACCGGTTCTTAGCGAAGTGGCAGAATTCAATTATTGGTGTAACATAAACCGTAATCCATGAGCTGAAACTTTACAGCTCAAGCCGGAAATATTTAAGTGCCATCCAGATGGCTGACATGCTCACTCATCATTTCACCATAGTTCAGCATAAATATCTTTTCGTGAGCGAAGAGCGTGAAGCGTTCTGGGTAAGTGAAGGCCTAAACCCTTCAGAAGCTGAAGACCTTGCATTGATTCCCGTAATTGCACTGACATTGAATGTTCCGGGCCTCGACCTCTATCACCAGAGGTTCTTCAAACGCAATGATAAAATCTCGATAGCTAATTTTCTATACGAAGCTTGGGCATCAAACCCATTCCTCAAAGGCATCCCAGACCAATTATGCATTGACGAAGAGCTACTGAGTATCGTCCCCCTGAAGGGAATCCTTCAGCTAATTGATCCTGATGGCCAGCTCAAGGAAATTGTGACCGATGCTGGCGCCACTTTCGGCGCTAGCAAGGCTCAGGCGCACGAGCAATCCGTAATTTACTGGGAAGATTTCGAACTATTGAGAAAGCCAGCGTCAGTAGACTCCCTACTGAACCTTATAGGCAAGAAGGTTTCTGAACGCCAAAGCATCTTTGTAGAATCCTCCCGTCATGACAAAAGAAAAGATCATCTACTTGAACAACACCGGGCAATATCACCCTCATTACCATCAATCTCTTTAAGACCAGACGAATATTTTCGTCTTGATACCGACTGGGTAACCAAAGAAAGCTCGCAAGTACCTATGCCGGCCACAGGCAAAGCATACTGCTATAGCGAGGAAAATGACGATCATCGCTGGATACATTGGCTGTTCCTCCAGGACGAAGATGAGGAGCCAAATGGCGATGGCGATGGCGAGGCGGGTGATCAATATAAACTTATTGACGAAACCAGACATTATTGGTCACCAGAAGCCAAGGGCTTAATTGCCACGCTAAACGCCTTGGCGTACCCCATCGCAGAGTATTTGCCTGAGCACATTTCAAGTCAGGCACTCAGGTCATTCATGAAGGGGCGGGTACCACTATCGATAACCATGACCAAAGACCTCCTGCGCTTAGTTAAAACACTACCAATTGTCATTTATCCAAAAACAATTGAGGAGTGCACAGCCGCCTTCGGACATATAACTCGCCATGGGCACTGCAAGTATATGTTCGAGCTAACAGGAGGTGAACACGCAAGCCATGAATTCCGTTTTTTTGCCGGCAACGCACCTACTTCAGGACCTTTTTTTATAGTTATCCAGGTTGGCAGCATGGCTGATGACCCAATGCTGAAGAGCGCGCTTTTCTGTAAAGAGGATGACCTTGACATTGGTCACGCGGGTTTTGCAGCACTGTCTTATTGGGTTGAGAAACTGCCTGAGTTCAACATAAAAGGTATCTGCACCCTAGTTTTAGATATGGTTGAAAAAATGCTGCACGCCTCGATGAAGGGCCGTAAGAACTGACTCTAATAGCTACATAAACTAGCAGGTGAGTGGCGGGCGCGGATCTCGGCGTGGAAGCGTCACCCCAATGACCCGCCTCGCGTACGTGCCCCAGCAAAAAGTGCGCCAGTGGAATGCCGGGGTGTGCCTATGCGTGGCGTCCCCGGTTACGTCTCTCAGCTCGCCGTAGGCCCACCGTCGTGGCCCATTGCTCTTCACTCTCCAAGCGCTTCCTCTTAAAGTGGTCGCTCAACTGCGTTATGGGGCAGGTGCCACGGTGCGCATCGGTTGTACGCAGAACTCCATCATTTGGAAACGCAATGGGTCAGAACCCCTACAGTGCGCAGTACGAAGCTGCTGTCGCCGCCCTTGCTGCGGCTGAAGTGGGCTTGCAGGAGCAATACGAACTCTACGGCCACCTGCATCGCTTTGATGAAGGCCATGCCAAGTTGGCGCTCAAAAATGCCGAGATGAAACTAGAGGAGCTCGAACGAGAGCGTTCCCAACTGGGTGGATTAACCCTGATCGATCGTGCAACAGTCCACGATGCCGTCTATCGACTGAACCGCTCGTTGCTCGGGCAAGCATTCGATGCTTTGACCGGACGGGTTCCTAAACCCCCCAAAATGTCCGAGGCAGAGGAAGCCAAGTTAGCCGAAAAAGCTGCACGGTTGGATGCATTGACTTGCGAGAATGGAGAGATAGCCACCCAGCAGCATCTGGTGCAGAGGCTTCGATACGATCTTCAGTTCCACTCTACCCTGGACTGGCTCGAAACCGATTCCGACTACGCCACCTACAGTTCGCAAATCGCAAGACTGCAGCCAGCCGTTGAAAGTCTTTCAGCCAAAATTTCTAGGTTTGAAGAGCATATTCGTGTGCCGCAGGCACAGTGCCTCAAATATCGCGAGCGTCTGGTTGTGGCCAAGGAGAAGCTGGCCCAAGCGGTCGATTTCCGAGATCGCCACCGAAACGCACCACCACGTTCAGTGGAGGCCGCGAAAGTTAAGGGGGCTTGCAGTAACTACTTCGGAACAGATGACATTGCCCAAGTCGTCAGGCACAAAACCAGTGATGTTGAAGACCTTGAACGTGAGCTCGCAAAATGGGAGCAGCAAATGGCGTCGCTCCGGCAGCGCGATAGTCGAGTAATCGAGCGGCTGATCATTGACGGGAACAACCTATGCAATCGTGGCCGGGGCAAGAATCAACAGTTCATCGGACTGAACGCTTTGAGTGCACTCGTTCCGGCACTGCTTTCAAACTGGCCTGGCAGTGAGATCATTCTGGTCTTTGATCCAGGCATCACGAGAAAGCTTCAGGTTTCGTGGGAGGACATTCAACGCACCTTCCCAGCGTCAGTAGAGACGTACCGCGTCGACAAAGGCCGCAGCGCCGATGAAATGATCATCGAATTGGCATATTCCCCGAACGCTTACATCATCAGCAACGATCGTTTCGGAGAGTTCAGCTACCGACCTGCCATCAAGGAAAACAGAGTCTTTCGCCATGACATTACCAGGGCAAACATCTTGGTGAATGAGCTGTGGATCTCGGTGGAATATTGCTCTCCAGGCTGAGGCGGGTAGGCCTCCCCGCCCTCCATGCCACCCTATGAGCCGGGCAGCACGGAGCCCTAGAAGCCCCGACAGTTCGACATGCTGGAGTGTTCGACCAAAAGCCTGTCAACCGCCGTGGCCAGGTCGAATTCAGCTCGCTGTAGCGCCAGAAACAATTCTGCGCTGGTAACCGTCTCATCGTGCGCATACTTCAAGTGCTCCGCACGTGCGGCCCTGAAGCGCTCGATCGCGTCAAGGGTGTTCTGATCCAGGTGCAAGCTGAGAGGCAGCTTCAGATCGCTGGTGGTTGGTATAGCCATTTTCCTGTCCATTGCTCGGTAAAAACCAGACCTTCCCCTGCTGAGTCATGGGTGTCGATCAGATGGTTCCGTTACGGCTGTAGGAAAAGTCAGCAGGCCAAGCCATGGCGGCTGAAACGCCCAGTATGCGCTTCACACTGTGCAGTGCGCAGCGCATACTGAGATGCGCGCTGCATCGGTTGCAGAGAGGCGGCGAGCGTCCTGAACCCATTTTCTATCGGTTCCAAAAGCCTACAGATCCCTCCTACCCCGTGATGATCGAGCTATTCTCGCGGGCGCCGGAAGGCCTGGAGCACGAAGAAAACGCAACGCTGACCCCATCCCAACAGACGAATCGGTTTCGAGCTTGAGCGCCATTTTGCTGAACGAGGACTATTACCAGTTCCTACTGTCCGGCCGCCAGCAGGGTGAGGAGCTGACTTATATCGGCGCCGATCGCCTTATCCCCTTCAAGGCTAAAGCCTGGCTCGACTTGTCTCAGCGCAAAGAAAACGGTGAAGGCGGGGCAGACAGTAAGGACATCAGAAAGCACCGGAACGATGTCCTGGCCCTGACCAGTCTGCTGACCGGCGAAGTGATCGAGCTGCCCGAAAGCATCACCGCGGACATGCAGCTGTTCCTGGACCGCCTGGCTACCGAGGATCTCGACTTCAAAGCACTCAAGATCCAGGGTGACCTCCCGACCATTGTCGGCCGTATTGCAGAGTCCTTCGGCCTTCAGATGACCGCTTAAAGCGAATCGCCCCGCACCATTCGCGCCCGACGTTCAAGTCGGGCGCCGTCGCCCTCCCCTAGTTCGATCAATCCGTGATCGTCATTACTTCACGGAAACGGATTCGGTCACCACGAACGAGACCACACCGCCCAACGCAACGCCGTCCAGGCCTTCCTTCCCATCTTTGTCGACCACATAGCCTTTCAGCTCTCGCTGCTCAACTCCGTCACACGACAGTGTGGCGGTCGCAGCCACATGCTTCTTCATGCTGTTGTTCCATTCGAGGGGGATGCCCAGAGCGCAGTCGCCGCCGGCCAGGACCTGAGAAAAATCATAATCCACCTTGCCAGCCCCACCTGCCCGGTACTCGGTCGGCAGAACAGTGCCAAGCGCAGGATCACCGAGGTGATAGAGTTTTGCGTAGAGGACAGCGCCCATTGGGATGGTCACGTTGATTTTTTTGTCATTGCACCCTGCCAGCGACAGAGCGATACAACCGAACACGGCAAGATTTCGAAGTGGTGACATGCTTTTTCCAGTTTGAGAATGGGTGTCAAAAGTCAGCAGTGCTAAGCCAGCGGCCATGCGATTCCGCTAAGGAAGGTCTGAAGTAACCCTGTATTTCCGGTCGACTTCAGCCCTCGCTGCTTTTGAAAGCGGGCCGTCGATCAAAATCGACCAGGTAACCCGCTCAGTTCTCCGTTTTTGGCCGCCGCGAGCACCTC
>Ga0209389_1001818_pt1 | contig 15556 bp, 7 predicted proteins | sample CowpearedBW_FD_187526 | JGI IMG/M metagenome (GOLD analysis project Ga0209389, IMG submission 187526) | Root nodule microbial communities of legume samples collected from California, USA - Cow pea red BW (SPAdes) (version 2) | ecosystem: Host-associated > Plants > Roots > Nodule | place: USA...
TATATATATTATTCCAAAGTTTCTTTATCTCTCTTTCTCTTTCTCTCTCCTCCTTTCTCACCTAACTCACATTTTCTTCATTTTTTCACTTCATTTAGCTTTTCAATTATCCATATTTATAAGCCATGCACATGTGTCAACTTCTCCTAAGTAATGAATGCATGCATTAAATGTAGTACATGTGCATTAAGTCATCTCATCTTTCCTTTATCATCCTTTTTATTCATTTATTTACAAGTCATGCATGTGTCATTGTCCTCCAAGCTCAAGTCAAAGTCATTATGCTTTCATTTAATAAAGAGATAAGCCTTATATCTTCTTCATCTATTAAGAAGTGAACTTTAAGACTAACTCAACCCCCATAAAACTGGCTTGTAAGGTCACCACTATATGTCCAACAAACACAAATCTCGCTAGAATAGGTTTTAACCATGACTTTAATACCATATTAAGAAGTGAACTTTAAGTCTAACTCAATCACATAAAACTGGCTTGAAGGTGAGATTTTTACCCACTTATATATATTATGAAATTGCCTTATCTCTAATCGATGTAAGACTTCCAACATCATTTAATCTTATCTCATTCTTTCTTTTTTTCTACCTAACTTTCTCTCTTCTTTCGTTTGCACCTTTCTATCACATTCATACATATTTACAAGTTAAAGTTTTAACATTATAAGAAAATATCTCATTAGCAACCAATTTTAATGTCCAAAAGTTGTTAGTCACTATAATGACCAATTTAGATACAAATTTATAAAATAAAAAGTTATTAATTATTAAAATAATCACTATTATGAATAAAAAATTATAATACGTCATTAAATTAATATTAATTATGAAATAATTTCTTTTGTCTAATCATAATCTATTAAAATTAAATCTTGTTTAGGTTAATATATCTCATATGGTATTAGTTCACATGAGCGATTTCATCCTGACAAGCACATAAGTATAATATCGGTTTATACGACCAATGTCACCTCAGTTCATCCAATACATATTTCTAGTGCAATAATAATTACTCAAGATAGAAATTATACCAAAATTCTAGGATTGTGAAAAAACATTATCAAACAAATAAAAACCCAAACAAAAAATGAACAATTTGATAGAACAATTTCTCTTCAAGAGAACTAATAAAGTTGCCAAGTGCTCACACATAATAGAGAAGGAATTAAGAGATGCATAAAATAAGACACTCACTCTAGATTTAATTATTATCTGTTCAAACTTATTCAGGACTTGTTGTCCTTTATATTGTTGAATCTGTTCTTGAAAAATGAAAAACGGGATTAAAAATTTAAAGAGAAGCGGAGAAGATTGCAGAGAGAAAAAGAAGTGAAAATTTTAAAGACGTTTACAGCATAAAATGAAGAAATTGGAAAAAAAAAATGGAATTGGCCAAGGCCCGTGGACTTCACATTTTATGTTTGTCTAATTTATTTATTTATTTAAAAAAAAAAAGAAGAAGAAGCTGTTTCTTTAACAAACAAATATTGACAGCATCTAAGCTAAACATTAAAAAAAAACATTTATTTGTAATACATTATTATTAAAAATTGTTTATGTTTTGATATTATTATTTTATTTCATATCACAAGTGCTAAAGAGAAACTTCAGCTAAACATGTCATCTGTGATTTCGTATACAGAAAGTTTAAAATCATTTTGATAAAAACACAAATATATATGTTCCTGTAGAAAGTGACAGAATATCTGAATATTTTTGACAGCATATTCTCTGACTTATTAAGAAATTACTCGCATAAAATATATTTTCCAAATATACATGTACAAACAAGACAAGTATTTTTTTTCAATATTATTATTAAGCAAAAGATAAAATGTGGATGGAAAGATGAGTTGGAGATTCTACAAATCTTTTGAAGCTTTCTCATTGGTTGCTCCAAACAACACAGTCCCACCACAAACATGTTGTCTTCATAACCACTCATGTCCCTCAGATTTTCTTTCCCCACACATATACTTCATGCACACATCCTCTTCCTAGTTTCTACCATCTTCTGTTGAACCATTCTTGGAGTCTTATTCTATTTAACCAAGTTAAAGGTTTCAACTTTCAGCTGAAGAAAAAAGTACTCGGAAGCCATGGCAGCAACATTAATGGCAGCCTCAGCAAGCACCGGCACTGTCCTTAAACCAACACCTTTCCTTGGCCAAAGTAGAGCAACCAATGCCAACCCTCTTAGAGATTTTGTCTCCATGGGACATGGGAAATACACCATGGTACTTTCCAATTCACACACATATTCATATATTGCAGTTGTTTTCTGTTAAGAGTTTATTACCAAGTTGGAATGTGAATGTTACTTGTAGAAGATTTGTAAAATAATATCTGTAGTTAGATTTGTTAATTTATCAAGATGTAATTTTAATATGTGGGAGTATATTAGTTATCACTGTGTTAGTCATCACTATACTATTTACAGTTTAGAAGAATTTTTCTAACAAGTTATAATTTAGATTTGTTTAGATATTCTGGTATGAAACTATAATAACTTTCTAGCATGGTTGTTAGAAGAAAAGGAGGAATTTTTTCATACTTTTTCATACTTTTGGGTTGTGTAGTGTGGCTTATATGTAGTGTTATCTGTGTTGATGAATGAGCAGGGAAATGAACTGTGGTATGGACCAGACAGAGTGAAATACTTGGGACCCTTTTCAGCTCAGACTCCTTCATATTTGACAGGAGAATTCCCAGGGGACTATGGATGGGACACTGCTGGATTGTCTGCTGATCCTGAAGCATTTGCCAAGAACAGGGCTCTTGAGGTCACTCATTTTTTCTTACACTACTATGAAAATATTTCATAAGGTTTCATGTCAGCACAAACAAAACCATTCATCAAGTTTCTTTAACATGAAAAATACTTGCTTTTCTGACAAAGCATTGTAGGCTCTAACCGGTTTTTCATCTAAACAAAGAAGCAATATCAGTAATGTTCCTTCATACACACCATAAACTGCTCTCTGCAATAAAACTCATATTTCTTAACTGAATCCGTCCCCAAATTTTTTAGTTTTGGATTCAAGCCTTTTGTTTGATGGAGAAATGATTAAAAACATGGCATGTTGAGACATACTGAAATTGTTATCTGAAACAAGGTGATCCATGGGCGTTGGGCCATGCTTGGAGCACTAGGATGCATCACTCCAGAAGTGCTTGAGAAGTGGGTGAGAGTGGATTTCAAGGAGCCAGTTTGGTTCAAAGCAGGAGCACAAATATTCTCAGAAGGAGGCCTAGACTATCTGGGGAACCCTAACCTTGTGCATGCACAGAGCATTTTGGCAGTGCTAGGGTTCCAAGTTGTGCTGATGGGTCTTGTTGAAGGGTTTCGCATCAATGGGCTTCCTGGTGTGGGAGAGGGCAATGATCTGTACCCTGGTGGCCAATACTTTGACCCTCTTGGACTTGCTGATGATCCTGTGGCTTTTGCTGAGCTTAAGGTTAAGGAGATAAAGAATGGAAGGTTGGCCATGTTCTCCATGTTTGGGTTCTTTGTGCAAGCCATTGTCACTGGGAAAGGACCTCTTGAGAACCTTTTGGATCACCTTGACAACCCTGTGGCTAACAATGCTTGGGTCTATGCCACCAAGTTTGTGCCTGGCTCTTAGATTGCTTTTTCCTTTGTTTGGTTTTATATGAATGACATGATGTGGAAGTTTCCTTGTAGATTAGTACACTTTTTATGGTTCATTTTTTAACCCTTTTGTTCATTCATTTGAATAAATGAATGAGATGACACATCGATCTTAAATCAACATAGAAAGTGATTTTTTATAATCTGTAACAAACTTGGAATTGGAAAAAAGAATGCCAAAGTGCATCTGCATCAGCTAGTTTTGAACAGCTTGAAGGTGGTTCCTTGTACTGTGGTTAATCCAGATAAACAGAAACTTTGTTGAATATCTTAAGCCCAGAAGAAGCCCAGAATAACTTCGTCCAAATATATTCATCAATAATAATTTTTGTACTTTAAGACTTTAGAATAGAAAACTTTTACCAATTCCTGGAAAGTGAATCCTTCACTCCTAAAGAAGTCAAGAAGAATAAACAAGAACATTCAATCAAACAAGAACATTCAACCAAAAAAATGACTTTTGGAAACCGAAGCATATTGGCGAACTAAATTTGCTTAAAACCTATTAGTTTCTGTATGCCGTCTTTTTATACAATAGAAGCAGGTTCTTTTTTATGTGTATGATAGTTTTCCGAAATCTGTAACAACTTTTGTTGGTTCTTTGGATGGAATAAAACTAGAAAAATGATATTTTGACAAAAGAATTTTTGACAATTTTTGACAAACTTTCTAATAAAATATTATTTTATTATTTTATTTTGATTAAAAATAAAAAATTAATTAATTTTATTTTATTTATAAAAACTTTGTCAAAAAGAACCTTTGTCAAAAAATTGTTTCCCATAAAACTAAGATCAATTTTATCATTCCTTTCCCTTTGACAATTGTTTGCCATAAAACTAAGATCAATTTTATCATTCCTTTCTCTTTGAGAATCTAGGATGACACATTTAGGTTATATTTTCCAATTTTAATCTTGCAATTTCACATTCAAGAAACATTACTTTTCCTTCTAAATATTTTCAAGATCGACACCCACAGGATTTCCCTTTCAAACAAGCCTTACAATCATAAGAGGAGTTTATAAATCATTTCAAGACCTTCCACATTAATTTTAAGGTTTGTGTTTCTCTCTTTCAATTACTTAAGAGTATTCTCAAGCCACTTATTTTCTCCCTTCATTTGATAAGAAGAGTGTTTTTGCTTCTTCATGCATTTCATTAAAAGCATTAACAAGTTGAGCATTATTTACATGTTTAGAAAAAATTGAGTTACTTACACTTCTTGATTTTAAATGTTGACCCACAAGTAAATATAAATTTTGCTTCTTTTCCACGGTCACTAGATGAAAATGAGGAAGATGCACTATCCTCCTAAACAATGCATCCTTTCTTCTTCTTATAACCCTTGTTTTTTGTCATCAACAAGGTTAGTGTATAGAGATTTTATATTCAATTCTTCAGTGTAAAATTACTTACCTAAAGCCATGACATGGTTGATGATGTATGTGTTGGGAAAACACATTGTCAGCGAAGAACATCACTATCTTTACTCCCAAGAATTACCTTACTAACAAAGAAATATACCAAAGAAAAAATCATGACAGTAGTCTAAAAACAACCAGAGAATAATGCTATGTGAAATTTTGTACAACAAATAGACTAGTCTTTCGTGTCTTTTGACCCTAAGTACACTCACACTCTCCAAAACAAGAATTTAATCCAAACCTCACAACACTCTACTACAAGAGTATAAAAAAAAGTTAAATACAAACTTAAAGTTTTTTTGACTGGGCCAAGGAACACCATAGACTTAGAGTCTATTATATAGTCACCAACACCCACTCCCTAGCTTATCCTAGGTGATGTAGGACTTACCAAGGCGTATTGTTTTCATCAATCCAATAGTATGTGAATCTTTTCTACACATCACATATGGTTTTATCCTACATCATTTTGAACATTTCGTACTCTTGAATCAAATTGTTCTTTCTTGCCCTCTTCACCTCTTTTGTTCCTTCATGAGTGACCTCATAGACTTGTCACATTTCTTTTGTAATTTTTCATATAGAGATCCCATAAAACTTGTCCAAGGTGAGTGCAAAAGCTATTATGTTTCTTGCCTTGACCATGATGAAACTTCAGAAAATATTTTGGAAGTGTCAAGATAAAAGTATATAAAAGATTTGAGAATGTCAAATACATAAAATATACTACAAATTAAAAATATATATATTTATATATTAATTTACATATATAGTAAAAATAATTGGGAGAGAAAGGGGTTTATAAACCTTAGACTTCTAAGCTCTCATTGGACTTACACTGGCCTTGACAATTTATTGTGCTTCCTTGTTCCATTTGTTGTTCAATGTGAAAATTCTTTTTCCTCGTGCATATTGTTAATTACATGTATAGGAGTAAAAGGTCAATTTATAACAACATCACAAATTCCTTTATTAGTGAATTCCTAAAGCATTTGCATTATAGCTTTCTAAAAGTGAGATGATTTTTCGGACATACTTCCGCAAATGTTTGATTTTGTAAAGCCATATCAAAATATCAGGATCTTTATTTTGATTAACTTTTAAAAGCGAATTCTAACAATTGTTAGAAATAAATTGATGGTTTAGCTAAACTAAGAAGGGAGTGAATTAGTTTTGGAACATTTTCAAAATATTTTCCCTTTCTTCAAGTTCTTTTAAAACTAATCTAATTTGAAAAATTGAAGGCAATAAAAATTAAGATTGATAAAATAATTCTTAAAAACAATATAGAGAAGACAAAGGAAGAGAAAGATTGAACAAGTCATTTATGCTAGTTTAGATCACAAATGATCATACATCCCGTCTTAGTTATTCAACCTTAGAATAACTAGATTTCACTAACTTCAAAAGTTTGCACAAGCAATTTTCTAGTGAACTCCATGGCTAAAATATAGTCTTCATGTCATAAAGATTCTCTATGTTATTGGTTTAATCTGACACACCAAAGCCATAGTAGATTCATTCCTTAATGAAGATCTAGTTCTAATATTTATACAACCCAAAAATAACATTCAACACACTATCTAGTGATAGTCAGATAATCATATCAGTGTAGAGATTTAACATAAGTTCATAATATTATGTATAATACTCCATTCTTTTCACAAAATAAAGTAAAGAGTAGTTCCAAAAGATAAAGAAAAAAGTATTTGTTTGCATAATACTATATACTATAGCTATAATAAACTATCTCTAGATTGCCATCCCTCCATGAAACTCTTAGTGTTGCTCCTTCTCCGATCCTACAGTATTCTCTGTTATGTTGAAAATCACGGTCATAGAAAACATATAACAATAATACATAAGAACACACGACGCAAGCTAAAGATAATTTAGAACTTATAAGTTTTAAATAAAAAGAGAATATATTAGCAAATTCCACAGTTACTACATAGTTGTCAAATTCATACAATCATTCATTGTATACCAAGACTCTCACAACCCACTCATGAACTAATAAAAGACACATCCTCTAGAGGACCGATGTATTGACTAGCACCTAAAGACCCTGCATTTGTTTATGCTCTATCACTCCTGTCGCACAAAATCCATAATTATAACATATATGAGCGCCCTGATCCACAAAGCGTGGCAAGGTGAATTCTATATCTCACGAGTTCGACAATTATCGACACCCTTGATTTGAAGGTCCCTCAGACTCTCACAACTAGTTCTTTTCATCTATATGGTTCCAAGTACTAGTAGACTCAAGATGGTCTCTTTTCAGTTCCTATTGCCAATATACCCCACACAAAACTCGTTCAAGATAGTATTCCCTCCCTAGGAATACATGCCTCATCAATTCATCCATATACATCATGATTCACATCAATTATCACCAAAATAGCAACATAGTCACAAGGGAAAATATAGAAAAACACAAAATATGGTAGTAACCGATAGTAATGTAGGACGCCCAACGTTCTCAATTCAGGGGCTCACTAGCAAGGGAGTGTTCAGTAGTATCCTACCTACGCCCAACACTGAGGACCCTTAGAGCTCATTAGAAGATGAGCTCCCAATGGTGCTCAAGTAGCACTTAACATTATGGACCCCTAAGCCTCACTATGAAGTGAGCACCCATCGATGCTAATGTAGCGCCTAACTCCCTGGACCCTAGAGTTCTTTAACTTAATGTTTGGAAGTAGCACCCAACTCCCACTCCTCACCGCCTAAACCCTAAACCACTTAAGATAACGGTGAGAAACGCATAATTCAATATGTGTAATTCATTACAATCATACCTCTATGCATTATAAAATACCTTAGTAAATACTTATTCAAGTTTAACAAGTACCATTATAGTCCATTATTCAAACACAAATATTCATTCTCCGTTCAAAGTCTCAAATCACAAATCAACATTTACAATTTAGTTCTATCCTAAACTAAAAACACATTGAATTTCTGTTGACAAATTCAATTCATCAATTCAACACTCAAACTACAAACACCAAGCAATTAGTTGAAGCCATATAATTCAAAAGGCAAATATCACAACTAGTTTCCCTTACCTCTTTCAGAGCTTTTTACTTAGAGTTTCTTTTTAAGCTCTACATCCTACAAGATGCTCTAAAAACACAACAAAATCTTAGATTAATGATCCAAGCACATCCTTAGGATCACAACAAGACAAGGATTGCTAAATAATATCCTAGGGTCACATGCAAGACCATAAAATCCACGTGCAATCTAATAAAAAATGACTCTAAAATAGGGCATAGATTAAACTTACCCTTAGGAAATTGATCGGCTAAAAATGTTGCCTTTGTTGTTAGGATCACAGAGGTATGTTTGAATCTTGAAAACGATGAGAGGTTGAGTCAAAACTTTAGAGAGAGGGTAGAAAGATTCTATAGAACATCCTCTAGAGAGATAGAGGCACTTTATAAAATGAACTAGTTTCTAATAGAATCCTATTTATATATATTTTCATTTAATAATAAAATATTATAGTGTTCATTTTAAAAAGCCTTTTTTCTACTCTTAACCATTTTCTAGGACTTCAAAACATAATCTTCTCTCTCTTCTAGAATTTAAGAATGAGGTTATGTTGGAGAAAAATTTAGATGGAAAACAAATCACAAAAGATGCAAGTGTTTTTTACTTCAGATGATACAACACTGTGTAGTATGAATTTACGTTTGATATAGCATAAATGATCTCAGATGATAAAACACATAGAAGTAAGCTAATCTCATATCACATGAAAATCTTATAAATGTTAATTCTATGTTGCAAAGAGTGTGTTCCCCTTTCATTTGTTAAAGAAATGCGTTGGTCGAATGACAAATCACATCAGAAGATCTCTCGAGTAAAGGCCTAATGTTTATTTTCTTCACCAAATCCATGAACAAAGCATTTTCAAATTTGGAAGAATTGTCAACTTTGTACAACATTGCAGTTTAAGATGAATAAAGTAAATGCACATTACCCAAGAAGGAAGAGATAAACACATAGCTTTTGAGATGTTGAGAAAATGAAGGAAAAACATTAATTGCTACATGGAGCGCATTAAATGCACCCATAATTATTAAGGTAGTCAGATAAAGAAAGATGTTCATAGGAGTTGAAGTTGCTCAAGAACCATAAAGTATTCCACAATAGGTACTTTCTTTTGTAGATTGTATAAATCCTTTTAAGAAGAAGAAAGATAGAGAGACAACGCCTATAGTGCAAAAATATTACCAAAATTTTCTAGGTCGACAAAAGCTTCGAAAAGTGGACATTACTAATGTTCATCTTAACAACCTATAAGGAAGAGTACTTCAATCTCTTACACATTATTCTATAAAGAGTGATTATTCGGTAAAACAAAGTAAATTAATCAAAGCTTAACTCTTTTTCTGATACACTTCATCAAATAGAATTATCATAAACTGATTGTTTAATATGTAAAATTATTGCCTAAATATTTCCTATCATATGATATTTAAAAAAGTGTAAAAATATTTTAAGAACATAATTCAACCATTCATGTTTGTGTTTTTCCTGTTTTCACATAGGTAAAAAGAATTTGGTGTATATTTGAATTGTTGAAAGGAAATGGTGATATTAAGTATAAGTTGTTACCTATATTCAATTCCATGGCTGATTATAAATATTGTTATGCATAAGAATGATTTATGTGGATTCAAATGTGTTCCATACAAATTGTCATACTATATTATAGTGGTTACCTTTGTGACAATGTGTGGTTACTTATGTGTGGTTTGTGCATGAGTTATTCATGTGAATTAAAACCAACATTGTTGCTTGACGTGTTGACATTATATCGAATTATTTATACTCATATCCATTGGTGAATACTGATTAATGCTTTGATGGTTGATTAAAAGATGTTCAATGTTAATCATAATTGGTTTCCCTTAATTAATCATGTGTTAGCTTTTTGTGTGAATTTATGTACATGCATCCAAATTCTATGGCAAATGAGTGGAAACTTATTAGGTAAAATATGTGGGAAATATGCTTGGAAAAGATTGTGACGTTTTTTATAAAATAAACCCATGGAAAATTACCAACTGAGACAATATAACATTTTTCATAAAAAAATCTTTGTCCAAAATTACCCACAAAAAGTAAAATCGGTGGCAAAGTTTTCCCACGAGTATATTACCCACAAATGTTTTACCATGAGAAATTTATGGAAATAAATTATAACTCATGAATTTTGACAAAAGAAAATTAGATTTTTCTTGTAATGAATTCAAGGTTGAATTTCTTGAAGAAGGAGTGTATGATGACATCATGGATAAGACCTTTTCAAGGACCACAAAGGAAGCTCAAAGTTAGAATTTAATTTTTATATTTTTGTGTAAGTTTTTGTTTAAGGTATTTTTTAGGTCTTATAGTTGTTATTTCTCTCTATTTGTTTGTATGGAATATTTATTAGGCTTCTATATGTTTCTAGTTTTCTTGTAATTAGAGAGTTTCTACTCTAGTTTTAAGATATTGTTGGATGGGTCTTACTAGTGTTTGAATCCATGAATAGGTTCATAATAGACACAAAATTTCTCGTAGTATGAAACATTATCATATAAGACTTGATAAGTTTGGTATGTTTTATAGTGAGGTTGTTTTTGTTTTTATACCTTGGTCATCTATAATCATTGCTTGATAAATCATTTCCTAATATAGTTTTTCGTAATGCTCATATAATCTTCATGATGGTTTTTGCAAGATTACTTTTATTTGCTTTATTTGTTGTGTTTATGTGTTTTAATAGAATGTTGTATTTTCTTTTTCGACATGAGCTATATAAATATAAACAATTTACTATCTATATGATAAATATTGCTGTTTGTTTCCTTTTATTTTTTTCATTGTAAAACACTACAAGAAATTATGATTTACCTACAGATAATTACATACAGATTTAGATTTCTAGGTAATTAAGTATTACATAAAAACTTTACCTATAAATATATAAATTTGTGTTATGTACGGATTTTTTCGTAGGTAACACAATTTTTCTCTATCGAAGTTTTGTAAGTAAATTTTGTACGTAAATTTAGCACATTAAGGCAAAAAATTTTGCGAAGGATATAACCTGTAGGTAATGGTAATAGGATCCATACCTAAGTAAAGAAATTTTTACTTACTGATCTGAGAAGTGCTTGTTTGCTTTCCTATACTCGCTCACACAGTAAGTTCACTCACCTGAGTCTTCATGTTAGTTTCACTATTAACATCAAGTTAAACCTAACTTACCCAATTCTCCATCTTCCTTTGCCCTTACTCATTCGTTCACGATCGTTTGTTGAACTATATATAATGTTCAATCGAACCTTTCGAAAGTGGTTTTACGTTTAAAGATGAGAAATTTATTGCTTTTGTTTAAAATGTATAACTTTTGTTTTAAAATTTGAATGAAAGCCTAATTTTTGTGTTTGGTTTAAGGGGATTTGAAGTTGGGGAGAAATGGACTTACATTGAAACTAAGGAGGGGCATAATGGATTTAGAGTTGTTGTGAAAGGGATTTAAAAACCCTAGGTTCAAGCTCCAATCATTTCTCTACAAGGTAAGAATTTGTAATGTATTTAAGCCGATGTCTTAACGTATTTAGTTTAGTTTGAGCATTATTATTGGTTTCTTTGTTTTACTTCTTTATTAAATATGTTGATGAAATTTGGGGTATGTTTGACTATTAAAAAGGGGAGGTGAGTAGACAAAATTGATTTGTTGTTAGTGTTAATATCGAATCTGATTTTTATATTAAAATTAGTCACTTATATAAATATTGTTAATATTACATTTGGTGAGAATTACGGGGAAAGCAATGAAGGGGCGTAGTGTATAATTATCTCTTAGCATTCGTATTCATTAAAAGCCTTTGTTTCTTTTGATTTGTTAGTTGTGGGAGATTGCTAAAGAGATTCCATTTTCCAAAGGGCAATGATGAAATTGGAATCATGAGGGAACAATGCACATAGTGAGATTGATTTAATTGCTCACATGGTGAAACCTTTAGGCTTTTATAATAGAATTGTACCCAATTGCTTTTGACCTTGTATTGCATCCTACCATATGAAACATTGTAAATGATAAGGATAATGGACCTATCTTCTAGTTTTCAAAAGCTTATATTAGATCCACATGCATGTGTAGTGTAAAATATAAAACAGGTACATGTTTAAGATTCTCCCATCCTGTCAAATTGTTTCTAGCAGCAAATAATTGATGAAGAACTAAACTCAGCTCATGTTCATGTACCCACTGCAATGAAGTCAAACCATACCTTGAGTAAGCCTCACACAAGATTCTTTTTTCAAAATATTTTATTGATTTTATTAAATTTTCGTTGACCCAATATTATCATACTTGTGGACAACTCCTTCTTACAATCCAATAAAATAACTCAGTCAATTGCTTCTACTCATATACATGTAAATTTTCCATTGTGGTTTCGAGAACAAGTATGTATTATCAAGTTCTTCAAATTACTTTATAAATGTCTTATTTAATCATTCCTTCAATAAGTTCAAACACTTTATATTTATAGGTTCATAAAGATCCTTTAAGTGTGAGGAATCAACATCTTGGAGATTCATCACTTGATCCTTTAAGGTGTGTAAAAGAATGGCAGACCTTCTTTGTTAATGGGTACAAATTTCATACTCATGCATGGAGTTAGGGAAAGAGAACGATAAATAGTGGGGTTCATGTAAAAGGGCTTACAAAAAGGGGTGAAGATGATTTCTATGGTGTGCTTCAACACATGTATGAGGTGGAGTACAATTCTTCAACCTTTGAAAAGAAAATTGTATTATCTTATTGTGATAGGTTTGATCTATCAAAAAAAGGTACATGAGTGGATTTGAAATATGGAATTGTGGATATTCAAATGGATAAAACATATGACTTATTTGATCTTTTTATCATTGCACATAATGTACGATAAGTGTATTACGTACCATATCCAGCATCATGCACATACAAACATGGTTGGTGTGTTGCAATAAAGACAAAGCCATAAGTTGTATAGATTCATATGATGTAATAGTTTAAGTGCCATAACAAGTGGAGGAAATATCACATGTTAATGAAGTCATTAAAGTTGAACAAGTTTTCATATTACAAGATTTAAAAATGGATCCTGAAGAAGTGGACCTCATCAATGTAAACTCAATTGAAGATTATATGAATGAAGAAACAAATGAATGAGAGGAAGGCAATAAGGAAGGAGAAAGAGAAAGTGAAGATGACTATAGAGATGAATTTGACATCTCTAGCTCTGAATAGATGTAGGCATGTTAAGTACATGTATGTTAGATTCATTTGTTGTAAAGAACTTGTACCACACAATTAATGTTGAATGTACTTTGATAACATATATTTGTTTGTTTTATTGTTTGTTTGCTCTATCTAAAATATAAATGGTAAAATTTACTTTTTACATGTAGATGTCATCAGGAGGTTTTGACCATCCTCTTCCTTTTCACCATGTGCCAATGAGGGGAAGAGAAATAGGAAACAATAATATCGGTAAAGCTTTTATCTTGTATAAACAACTATCGCAACCGGAATCGCGACAGGAAGGCGAACCGAAAAGGAAAACGGGTTTAAAAAGAGATTTGGAGTCGCCACCATAGTTATTCTGGAAAACTATGGAAAACCATAAAAATAAAACAAGTCTGCGGAAAACCAGATTTTGGATCCAGGAGTCAGTTACGCGTAGGGAAGGTGTTAGCACCCTACCGCGCCCGCCCGAGGGCGGTATCTTTAATTAAAAATGCAAAGTTGATGTGATTTTCAAAATATTAATTTTCCCCAAAAATAACAAGACAAAAATGTTAAAAGAAACAAAAATATTTTTTTTAATTTTTTGGGCCCGACAAGGATTGACCTTGGTCCTACGTATTCTCATTAAAAGATGAGAAATCAGGGTTATGTGGTTCTTTAAAGATATTTGGAAAGCAATTGAGCAAATGATTTAATTTTTTGGAGGTGAACCTGACAAGGACTAACCTTTCTCCTACATATCTCACAATGGAGAATCAAGGATCACGTAGTTCTTAAAAAAGACTTTTTGCTTGAAAATGTTGATATTTTTGTATTTTGAAAATTTTGTATTTTTTTTGTATTTTTGAATTACTTGAAAATATGTGTCACACAATGCGAGCGGTCGGACAGACATTAAAAGGGAAAGAAAATTATTTTTGGTATTTTTCAGAAAATAAGTGTCACACAGTGCGGGCAACCGGACAGACACTAAAAGAGAAAGAAAACTATTTTTGGTTTTTTGAAAATGAGTGTCACACGGTGCGGGCGACCGGACAGGCACAATAAAGCAAAAGAGAATATTTTAATTTTTTAGATTTTTTTCTATAATTTAAAATATTTTTTTTTATTTTTGTCTTTTTTTTTAGAAAATTATAAAAGTAGAATTTAATAAAAAGGATAAAAATGGAAGAAACAAAATGTGAGGATGTCTGAATAATGTGTGAGGTGCATGAAGTAAACACAACAATAGACCCAAAATTAATAAACAAAGATACGGGGGTATAGGACTATCATATATGGGGTAGATGGAGCAAACAGGTGGCGTGAGAAGATTGAAAGTGGGGCTGCGCGGAGCAAAGGTGGGCTGAGCCCAACCCCAAATCAACCCCCACTCTTTTCAGATTAGAAAAAACACCTAGAAGGGGTTACTCCTCCTTCTCTCACGCGTGACCCTCTCCCTCGTCACCATCCACTGGATCGCCGTCGCTTCATCGCACCACCGCATGGCCGGCCAGAACTCGTGTCGACGACGCTGACCACCGCGAGTCGACCACCGAGAAGGAGTTGTCGACGTTCAGACTGCTTTTTCTTCTCCATTCTCCCTCGCGTGCGTGGCAGGGGCCGTTTCTCTCTGAGGACACCGTCGACGCAGCCTCTGTGACCACCACTGTGAACGCCGCAGTTGTCGTGACCAGAGCGTGTTACCGGTGATTCCAAGCTTCCCGAATCGCCTCCCTTTCTTCTTGTTTCTTCTTCCCGTGAGAGAGAAAGGCGTCGTAGCCTCAGCGACTCGTCACCACCGCGCCAGCCAGCGCGATTGGGTCCGCAACCGTCACGCAACCACGCTTCACCGTCGAACCGTTGACTCGCCGGCGGCAATGCTGTCGGCGATTGTTTTTCCTATTCTAATCTCTGTGTTCCGATTTGTGTTGGGTTGTTAAGGTGAATTTGGGGGTTTCGCTACATCAGTGGCTCAAGGGTGATGGATGATGGTGTCGATAGAAGGGTGTTTTGTTTATTGTGTATGCAGATTCAGATGAATTGGAGGCAAGTGTGTGCGCATGAATATGATGGTGATGGAAAAAAATGAGGAAGAAAAGTTTGGTGTTATTATGTGTAGGTTCAAGATGAAGGCGATGATAGGGAAAGGAAATAATGATGGTGATGAACTTTGTCAA
>Ga0209389_1001823_pt1 | contig 15548 bp, 22 predicted proteins | sample CowpearedBW_FD_187526 | JGI IMG/M metagenome (GOLD analysis project Ga0209389, IMG submission 187526) | Root nodule microbial communities of legume samples collected from California, USA - Cow pea red BW (SPAdes) (version 2) | ecosystem: Host-associated > Plants > Roots > Nodule | place: USA...
AAAAAACACACAGTACAATCATTTTTTCTTCTATGTTGATAAAATAAAAAATTAATATAAAAGAAACTCATTAAATAAATTATTAAACTAATATTTCACTATCAAGTGAGACAAATGAGAATTACCTTCTTTTTTATTTCTTCGAATGGAAGAGAACAATTAGGAGATGAAAGCAAAAATAATTGATCTTTTTCTCTTCCGAAAGAAAAGAAAATAGGTAAGAATGGAAGATGAGAACAATCTGTAAGAAATTCAAGACATAGACATATAAAAGAGGCTCATTAAATAAATTATTGAATTAATATTTTACTATCAAGTGAGACCTTCTTCTTTTCTTCTTGGAGGATGGAAGAGAATAAAGGAGAAGTAAGAGAAAAAATAATAGATCTTTTTTTGTTCAGAAACAAAAGAAAACAAATAAGAATGAAATATGAGAACAATTTATGAAAAACACAATTTATAATGAAAACAAATAATAAAAAGTATCTTGATAAATCTTTTTAATCATTATTCTTTATTATATTTGATTTTATATTTTATTATTTATTAGTATTAATTATTATATTTATAAAAAAAATAAAATATTTAATTTAATATTTATAACAAAATAAAATCAAAATACTTAATATCTATAATAAAAAAAATAAAAATATCTACTGTATAAAAAATTTCAAAAAATTTTTGGGGGGAGCCAAGGCCCCTCCCTGCACCCATGATAATCCGCCGCTGGGTATGCAGCTGACCCATCATACGAAAAAGTAATTATAATTTAACATTTGTTTTTATTATATATATATATATTCTTTTTTTTTTGAAGTACAAAGTTTTATGTTATAGGCTCTTCATATAATTTATTGATTGTACCTTTACATAAAAGATTCAAATATCCTTATCTAAAATCATCAAATCTAGGTTTTATACATTCAAATACTCATTCAACAGAGGATAGTAAACATTATCTTTCAGATATTATCTTTAGTTTATTTTTTTAACTTATATGACTACTTTTGCCTTTTGTATTTACATCAGTCTGTACATGGTGTCTCCATGGTTTTATTGTAATAGTGAACAACCTTTTTTCCTCTATCTTCCAATTCATCCTTCATATGTAACCACACTTGCAAACAGTACAGAAACCTGGACTATAGATATTAAAATCAGTCTCTCCTGCACACATTCCTTACATGCTTCAAGGTAGACAAGTACTTTCTAGTCTATGTAATCATGTATAGTTGTGCATGACTATGATATAAATTTGATACAATGTAAAGGGCGCACTACAAAAAAATTTTGAAATTATGCGGAAATATATTTTCGTCAGTAAATACAAATTATCGATGAATTTTAATATTTTAATTACCAACGAAAAATTCGCTGGTAATCCATATTTTAGTTATCGATAGAAAATTCGTCAAGTAAATCTTTCAATAATGCAAATTTCAATTCCTGGCGAAAATATCCATCGATAAAATTCGTTGATAATTATAAAACTTAAAATTCGCTGGTAATTTAATTTTTTTTACCAACACATTTACCAACGAATTGATCTGCCGATAAAAAAAGGGCGAGAAATTTCCCGCCTAATACTTACCTTAAGAGGGTGCATGTCAGAATATTGGTAGAGAATAGTAAAATAAGAAGAGAAGAAGAAGAAGAAAAAGAAGACAAAGAGAGGAGATGAAAAGGAAAATAAGGAGGACGTGCGATGGTGGCACGACGACAACGGTGACCAAACGATGGCACGGCGGTAGCATAATGGTTGTGCGGTAGTGGAGCAATGGAGACACAGTAGTGGCACGACGAGATCGATTAAGGAGAAAAAGAAAAGGTGGGAGAAAGAAGAAAGAGTGAGAGAAAAAAGTGGGGAAGGAGAAGAAAGAGGAGGAACTGACAACGACGGTGGTGACAATGACAAATTTAACGAGATGGAGTGGAGGAGGTTTTGGAAGCAAAAAAAAAATGGAAACATAAACCCTAAAGAGAAGAAGGAAGAGGAAGGAGAAGGAAGAAGATGAACATGTTCACACTATTTACTAATGGATTTTATACCAACGGATTTTTTCGTCGATATTATAAACAGATTTTTCTGTTGTTTTATCGATAGCCTTTTCCGTCGATAATTATCGACGAAATAGGATTTCTATCGGTAAAAATTTACCGACAAGAGTTTTATCGATAAATGTTTTACCATTGGTAATCCATTGATAATTTTGATTTCCCAACAGGTTTTAAACATTACCGATGAATTTTGACCGTCTTTAATATCAGTTTTTTTTTTGTAGTGGCATAAACACCAATCCGAAAAGGAAAAGCTTACTTTTGTACTTTTATGCTTCAACAATGCCCACGCTCTTAATTGAACTATGCTAAATATTTCTTCTTCATCGGGTTTGGCATTCCTAAACACTAAATTGTTCATGTGTTTCCATATACTTGACATGATAGCCATTTACACCCCTTTTTCCATATTATATTCCCTTTGCAGTTAAGCTCAATAAGTGAAATTGTTGAAAGTTTTCTTGAGCCTGGTTGTGTTGTACACTCAAAACCCCTACCCATCTATTGCACAAGTTCCACACTTTGTTGGCAACTTTACAACTAAAGAACAAATGACTTATGCTTTCTTCTTGATCCCCACACAGGGCACAATCATAATTGTTCAGTAAAACTCCTCTAAGCCTGAGATTGACCTTTGTATGTACACCATTTGACATGACATGCCATGCTAAATGAAGTGCAAATGGAATACCTTTAACCCGTCATAGACTATTAAAGACTACTGATTGTTCTCCAATATTGGACTACTTGCATCTTTGCATATGCCAATGTGATTGTGTATACCTTATCACCCTCTGAGTCACACTCTCCTCAAACCAAGTTTTCTCTTCACTGGATCCATATACCTTTCCAATGGAGCTTCTTTTTAACTCATCTTTTGCTATCTCTACTTCACCTACCATACTCTTATAGAAATTTACCTTTAGACCTTATCCAAGTCCAAAGCACCTTAAAATACTCTTAATGGCCACAATGTTCTTGACACCTATTTTACAAAGGAATAATGTGTCATCTACGAATTGCAGCATATTCACTTTTACCTCTTTTGTCCTTATCGATATTCCTTCCAGCACTTGCTTCTTATTAGCCTGTCTAACAATACATGTCAGTCCTTTTGTCACTATTAAAACAGTAAAGGTGTTAAAGGGTCACCTTGTCTAAGTCCTCTTGATGGTGTAAATTCTTGAGTTAGGCAACCATTAACAAGGATTGAAATTGTAGATGATTCAAGATAGACCTTAATCCAATTTATCCACTTAGAACAAAAGCCCAATTTACCCATTATATAAAATGGGAATTCCCACTTGATAGATTCATAAGCCTTTTCAAAATCCAATTTTACTATTACACATTGCTTTCTTTCTCGTCTTACCTCCTCAATCACTTCATTATCCACTAAGACACCATCAAGTAGACCTTTATCATTGAAAGCTAATTGAGTACAATCTATTATTTTTGGCAACACAAGCTTAAGTCTATTAGCCAATATTTGAGCCAGTATCTTATACATGCAGCCTACCAAGGATATAGGTATGTATTAATTCAAGCCAATGCGATTATCCTTCTTTGGTATGAGAGATATGAAGGAAGAATTACATCCCTTTGGGATTGAGCTATTTGATTGAAAATCATTTACTACTTGTAGCACATCTTGTTTTAAAACCATCCCAATGTTTCTTGATGAACCCAAAATTAAAACCATCTGGTTCATGGCTCTTAGTGTCCTCACACATCCATACCGCATCTCTAACTTTTGCCTTTGTAATGGTTTGGGTTAACATCTCATTATCTATTCATGATATGGTTTGGAATTCTACTTTCCCTAGTCTAATTTCAGTAGTAGTTGAGTCCGTTAATCTCTCTTTGAAATAATCCTTCAGAACCTCTTTTACAATGTCTAGTTTCTCACACCATTTCCCTAAGGTTTGAACTCCTTTGATCCTATTTTTGTTCCTTCTGCAATTAACCACTGAGTGGAAATATTTATAGTTAGAATACCCTTTGTCCATTCCCTAAGCTCTTGACTTTTGTCTCCAGAGTGCTTCTTGTCTATGGCTCACTACTTGTAACTCACTGAACAAGTTCTTTCTCTCCTTTTTCTTCTCATCATTCAGATTACTTTCATCACCCATCCTATCCAAATCACTTATATTCTTTATTATTTTCTACCTCTTTAAATTTAGATGTCCAAATACTTTTTTATCTCATACTTTTAGATGCCATTTAAGCCTTTTCAATTTTTCTTTTAAGGCATAGATTCCATACTAATATCAATAATTATTTATAAAAAAATTAGTTCTTTTAATAAATAATTAAATATTACATTATTATAAATTAAATTAAGTTAAATATTCATTTTATAAATAACATAATACATATAATTTATTTTTATTTAAAATGTATCATTGATAATTTATTTAATATTTAAAAAATTTAAAATAAATAAACATATAAAATAAATTGTACCATAAATATAATAAATATATAAGAATATAAATTAATTAATAATCTTTTTAATTCAAATAAATTAACATATGAAATATGAAATAAAAACATCGTAAAAGATAATAAATAGTCAAAATATAATTAATAAGAATTGTTTTAATACTTTTTTAATAACACTTAAATGGAAAATAAAAAAAATATTGTAATAGTTAAATGGTTGTTATCATTTAAAAAAGCATATATAATAAATATAATTTATAAATAAAATATTAATTTATATAATAATAATAATAATAAAGCATAAATTTGTTAATATGTTGATAGTTTTTTATTTTTTTTAAATAGTTAGGATATTGTTTATTTTTAATTAGTATTTTCTTTGTTAGTTACGGATTAGCGACAAAATTATTTCGTAACTAAATGTTTAATTTTGAGAGGGAATAACAACCTAATAGTATATTTTTTTCTTAAATCATAGCTAATTAGCTACAACTTATTTACGATATTATTTTTCACTAATCCCTCATTAATTGGTTACAATTTAATTATATCTGACAATTTAGCAACAAATTTATGAAAAATATTTTTCCTCAATTTTTCTCACAAATTAGCAAATTTGTTGTTGGAGCACTTTTGACACTACTAAAAAAACTCATATTTTTTTTGTCAATTTTGTTTTGAAATTTGTTTCGTAGGAAAAACTTGTGAAAAAAAATTGCAAGAAATTGCTACCAATTTTCTTGCAAAATATTTTGTATAAAACACTTTTCGCAACAAATTTTGTAGGAAATACTTTCAAATTTAATAATTTTGTAAGAAATGATTACCCACGAAGGAATTACCTGCCAATTAAAATTCTCAGAAAAAATGACAGAAAAAAGTCTTTTCTTGCAAACTTTTTTAATAATTTTGCAAGAAAAATCTCATGTAATATGAGAATTTTTAGTAGTGTGGTAAGGAATCAATGATTTTAACAAATAGCAAGGCTAGGATAAAATCAATGTGGTGTGATAAAAATTTGTTATAGTTTCAATTTGCTTTTAGTTGATTTTGCTTTGCGTCATTGATCTTGATAGTGGGGTATATAAGTATTGGTAGCGAACTTATCTGCCAATCTTTTAGTTTGCCTATGTAGTAGCTGCACTAAAAAGAGGTTCCATGACTTTTGAATTTTCTTATATCAATGACTTTATTAATGTGTTGTATAGGCAGTGTGACAATTTTGTTAACCTTTATATTTAGTAAATTATTAAGTATACTTTTATGTACTAGTTTTTCAATTATACCACTTGACAAATTTAGGTTCTACACCACGGGCTATCCATAGGTTCCATTACATATCCCTGTTAAGTGGTCAAGTTCATATCTGCATACTAATCTTTTCTTTGAGAGCACTACTCCTTTTGTAAATCATAGATGGTAAATCTCTTGTTCAAAATTTCATTTGCCTTTATGTACTTTTTATCAACATTACTTATAAGATTAGTTTTATATCTAGGTACTTGGATATTGTTGGCCTTTAGAGTTCCAAAATTTACATTTGGAATGACATTGCATTGTTCTTAGGGTGCTTGGTACTACTACCGTCTAATATACTCACTATATCTCGATCTATCTCCAATTCCTATGCTAAAGTAGGTTAATTATACTATCTAGTGTGAGAAAAGAAGTTCCACATCGATGGGAACTTACTTTGGAGCTTACTTTTAATGTTATAAAAGGAGCCCAGTGTTTCCTTAGGAAATCATCCCAAAGTCTCTCCCTTTCTATTTCTTTTTACTTTTGCTTGAGAGAAGAATTAAGAGAGAATATTAGTTTCTCCTTTAAGAGAGAAAGTTAGTTTCTCCTTTAAGGTTCTCCTTTTATTAGTTTTTCCTATTTCCAAGAGAGGGGTTGTCATTGTTTTCTCCTTGGGATTAGAGAGAATGATATGTAATTTTTCCTTTCCTTGAATAAATTATATTCATTGCCTATTATCTATTTTTGTTCCTTTATTTTCATCATTTATTTTAGTTGTGAGTACTTGTGCTAGTACTCTGATACCTAACAGTGGTATCAGAGCTTATGATTATATTTCGCTGCTATTATCAGAGCTATTGGTTCTATGTGCTAGTACTTTTATTTTCATCTTTTATTTTAGTTGTGATAGTGGATAAAGCGTGGTAGTGTGAAAGTGCTTGTCTAGGAAAATTCTGGCTAGGAAAGACTTGGTACTTAAGTGTGTCCATTAGTGACCCACCTCTCTTTCCTGAGAATTACCTGGTGCACTGGTTCACGGTCTGCCTCAATTGTTCCAGTAGACAGTACTATTCATAGTGAGAAGTGCATAAGTCGGTTTTAAAGCCATGGCAACAAGATACGAGATAGAGAGGTTCAATGGGAAAAATTTCTCATTGTGGAAACTGAAGATGAAGGCAATTTTGAGAAACGACAATTGTCTAGAAGCAATTAAAGAAAAACCTGAGGGCATTACAGATAAAAAGTGGAAGGAAATAGATAACAATGCTATATCAAATTTGCACTTAGCATTGGCAGATGTGGTCTTATCCAACATTGCAGAGAAGACTACAACGAAGGAGATTTGGGATACTCTCACAAGCTTGTACGAGGTTAAGTCACTTCACACAAGAATATTCTTGAAGAGAAAACTCTATACTCTTCGAATGAGTGAGTCCACATCGGTGACAGACCACATCAACAATCTAAATACATTGTTTGCCCAACTTTCAGTGGCAGATTTCAACATAATTGAAAATGAACGTGCGGAGCTTCTACTACAGAGTTTACCTGATTCGTATGATCAACTTGTTATCAACATTACAAATTACAACGTTGTTGACCTCCTACACTTTGAGGATGTTGTCGAAGCTGTTCTTGAAGAAGAATCCAGGCAAAAGAACAAAGAGGATATGGTGGAAAGTGCAAGGCAAATAGAAGCTTTGGTGATGACAAGAGGTAGATCAACAGAACATGGATCTAGTGGGAGTCAGTCTCATGATAGATGTCAAAGTAAGAAGCATCTCAAATGCTACCATTGTGGCAAAAGAGGGCATGTGAAGAAAGATTGTTAGCATTTGAATAGTGGAGGAAAGAACTCTGAGGCATCAACCTCACAAGGTTGTATGGCAAATACCTCGGAGGACGAAGATATTCTATGAAGAAGAGGAGAGAAATTGTAAGTCATGAAAACGCAAAAGATCATGGCAAATGTGTATGTGCTTTTGGGAGATATGTTGCAGGAAGCTAATGCAATGGTTGCATCGACAAGTCAAGAAGAAGCGATGTTGACGTAACATCGTAAACTTGGGTATAAGTCAGAGCGAAGTTTGCAAATCCATGCAGAACGTAATCTCTTACTCGGGCTCAAGAAGGTTGTTTTATCTCTACACGAGCACTGTGTGGTAAGCCAACAAACATAGTCATAGATCGCAGATTGCTAGTTTGACTACCAGGAAAAAAGAAAACATAAGAAGACTTGATTTATTCTGATGTAAGGGAATCACCAGGGTTATCACTAGGAGAATCAAAGTTTATTCCAGGAGATTGTGGGTGTACTACATCAAGAGAAAGTCATATGTGTTGTTACCAGTTCAAGGAATCCAAAGCACGAGTAGAGCTTGAAACTGGGGAAAATTAAGTGCTTAGGCTATGCTAACAATGTGAAGAGGTACCACTTGTGGGTCCCACTACCCACAAGGTTATTGTTAAGCAGAAATGAAATGATGCTCCAACCAGAAGGCGTTAAAAGAACAAGAAAACTTGGTTTGCATGGTTGAACAAATCTCAGTACGGTTTAAAGAGAGCGCTCAGGTGTTCGTACTAGAGATTTGATTCCTTCATAAGCCTCGGTTACAACAGAATGAGTGTTTAGACCATTGATGTTGTATGTGGATGACATGTTGGAGGTAGACCCCAAGAAAGTTCAAATCCAGGAATTGAAGGCAAAATTGGCTAAGGAGTATGAGAAGAAGGACTTAGAACCAGCAAACAACGATTTCAGGGATGCAAATTCACCGAGACAAAAAAGATAGGAAGGTTTGGCTTTCTCAGAAGAAATACTTACTGATAATCTTGCGGCGCTTCAACATGCAAGATTGCAAGCCAATTTCTACCCCATTTTCTATCAATTGTTCCTCACTATGAATCCTAGCAATGAAGCGAAGAGGATGGAGAAGTCTCGAGTACCGAGTGCATCGATGGTGGACAAACTTATGAATGCTATGATGTGTATAAGACCAGACATTGCACAAGTAGTGGGATGGTTAATAGGTTCATGGCGGGTTTGGTGGAGAGCAGTGAAATATTAACAAGAGGTCCTTAAGAGGAACCTCAGGTGTTGCATTGTGTTTCGGAGGATCAGAATTATGTGTCAATGAAGTCTACGTGGATTCGATCCTACTGAAGTTTATCAGAAGAACAAGTAGCATGAAGGCAGAGAATAAAGCATGGTGTGAAGATTTGATTAATTTCATCAAAATCTTCAAGTGGGAGATTGTGAGAAAAGAAGTCCCACATCGATGGGAACTTACTTTGGAGCTTACTTTTAATGTTATAAAAGGAGCCCAGTGTTTCCTTAGGAAATCATCCCAAAGTCTCTCCCTTTCTATTCCTTTTTGCTTTATTTGCTTGAGAGAAGAATTAAGAGAGAATATTAATTTCTCCTCTAAGAGAGAAGGTTAGTTTCTCCTTTAAGGTTCTCCTTGTCTTAGTTTTTCCTATTTCCAAGAGAGGGGTTGTCATTGTTTTCTCCTTGGGATTAGAGAGAATGATATGTAATTTTTCCTTTCCTATTATCTATTTTTGTTCCTTTATTTTCATATTTTATTTTAGTTGTGAGTACTTGTGCTAGTACTCTGATACCCAACATCTAGGACATGAATGATAAAAACTAGTTAGACCTTAATGAGTTTTTTTTCAAAGTAATTTCCAACGCTTGAAATTTCTATCCTTAATTTTTATCTATGTGGCCGGATATTAGAAACTCGAATTTTTCTCAATGTAGTTGTGCAAAGTGGAATTTTTCTTTCAATGTAGTTGTGCAATGTAGCGAGAAACTGGAATTTTTCTCAATGTAGATACACGTGCAGAACTATTATGTTACGAACCACCATCCGTAACACTAGGTGGAGTTCTCCAATACGAATCACAATTTGTATTATCAACACAAGATTCATACATCACTGGCCATTTCCCATGATTTCCTATCAAGTAGAGCCAACCCATACGAGCCACAACTCGCATACTCTCACCGATTTTCCAGTATCACCAAGCCAATACCCAAGATCGCCACGTGTTTACCCTACATTTCGAGCCACAACTCAAGGAATGCCTCAGCAAGTTCCCTACTCAAGGTATCATCCCAAGCAATGTAGACCACGCTCAATTCAAATGGAACAACCCATGTCCCTTGCACTATTGTTTGGCATTGCCTAAGCACTGCTAGGCGAAATTACGTTGCAGATCGCTTAGCAGAAACCACATGTTACCAAGTGCCATGCGCCCTAGAGGTTTCTGGTTTTGCAGGTATCGCCTGGCGAGACCACCCTCATCGCCAAGTGTCACGCGTTCCAGTGGCCATTACCCATACAGCTGTCGCCTGACGGGATCATCCTCACTACCATGCGCTACGCGCTCTAGAACCTCTATGTTTTTGTAGCTATCACCTGGCGGTTCAAACCTCACCGCTAGGCACTCTACCAGTAACCTGACTTTGTGGTTTTTATGCATCCAAGGACAATTCTAACACCCTTCCTATCATCAAGGAACCCATCAACACCAATTTGTCCATCAATATCCTTTAACATGTCACAACTTACACAATCACCCATCCATTCCTCTATATATTCAACTATAATTCCCAACTTAAAGTCATACTCTCATTCAACTTCCACTATGTGACCCGCTTATAATGAACACAAAGCATTAAAACTCACCCAGTTTAATTACCATTTTCTATACCCATTTTCTAGCACCTCACCTCTAACATAATTATCAACAGAGTAATCACCATTCATACCATGCTAGAAGTAACCTTTGACAACATTTATCCTTAAGTTCATAATAGGCTTCCTATACTTGATATGGACACTGCCTACAAATCAAATAAAACCACAACTGACGCCTATTAAGCACTACCTCGTTTTCCATTTATATCAATAGTTTGCCCTCTCCAAAGATTACTCAGTCTCACCTCTATAAGCCATATAATACTCTCACAATACCACAATTGACCATTTTTCCCATTATTACCAAGTTCATGCTAAAGTACAACTTTCTAACAAAACCCCTAAACTGCCCCTACCAAGTCAACCCCAAATCTGCTGGTCAACACTTGTCACCTGGCGACAACTTCCATGTGTAACGTCCTAGTAGGATATTACTTAATTAAATAAAACAAATAATTTATCAACAAATAAATTACTCATTTATTATCAAATCATTTCCCAAAACATGGGAAATGTAAAACTTTAAAGCAAAAAAAACGCGATATAAAGTCAACCATTCATAATCAGTCTTTACAATTCAAAAGTCAAAAGCAGTAAAAACTAATACATAAATTACATGAAAATTTTATAAAATAAATCTTTATAAATCCCCATGTAATCTGCTCCCGCTCTTCGCCACTAAGCATCTTCTTGCTCACCTGTAATATCATTTACTCCAGGATAACAAGTTACCCGATCATCGCCACACACAAAAAAATAGGGTGAGCTATGCACATAAATAAAATAAATATGAAATAAACCCACCCAAAAATCTCATAAATATTTATCTTTTAAAATAAAAACTCACTTTCCCACACTCATAACTATTATGAGTTTATGCATGTATTCTTGATCGTGGGACTTTCCCGTGCTTCCACGAACCTCCTCGCTCGTGGTCAAACCTAGAAGTCTATCTCGCTCGTAGTCCTACTTCACGGACTCCCTCGCTTGTCATCCAAACTCCTCGCTCGGACCTGGACACGCATACCCGCCTTTCCTACTATGAACTCCCTCGCTAATTGCATTCTCAAGTTTGAGCATGAACTGAACTCCCTCGCTCATTCATCCCAAACAAGAGTACCTCCAGTGAACTAAACCATTCACGTTCCGCATGCGGTCCACCCATCACGAATTCCTCGCTCACGACTCAAACCCAGCACATCCCATATCCTATGGACTTAGTCTTTCATGTTCAACATCACAAACACATTCCCATAATTCCCGTAATTTCGGAAATAAAATAGCAAGCCAGCTTAATCGGGAATCGAAAGCACAAATCTTCACTGTTCTCGCTTAGGCTAGGAGCTTTCGCTCAAGCGAGTATATCTGTCTCGCTCAAGCTAGACTCCCTCGCCTGAGCGAGTGAGTTACAGTGGCTCTCCACGAGCTCTTGCTTAGGCGAGACCTTCTCGCTTGAGCGAGATAATCTTTCGCCCAAAACAACGGTCTCTTGCCAGGGCTACGATTCAAGCAGAAACACATCTATTTTCCACAATTTCTCGCTTAGGCAAAACACGCTCGCCTGAGCAAGATAATCAGTCGCCCAAAATGTGGGCTCTTCGTTTGAGCGAGATGCTCGAGCAGAATCAGGGCCAAGTCTTTGCTACTTTCGTCTAGGCGAGGCTTGCTCGCTTGAGCTAAATTAGCATATGCCTTCCCTGTTCATGCACGCGAAAACTAGAAAACCATGCCAAACTACGATTTACTCGGTACCAAGCAATCTATATCAACAAGCAAATCACATGAACATGTTTTAAATCCATTTGAACCATCAAAACTTGAGATTTAACCATAAACAACCATACAGTACCAAAAACCCTCATCTTATTCATACAAATGCATAAAAGACTTTGCAACAACATCAAATAAACCAACTTCTCAATCACATCACATATAGCACGAAAATTCATAGCACACAGGAATCAAATGATAAGAGCAAGACTCAGAATCATAACACATCTCATTTAATTTAAACACATAAGGACAGCCCCCCTAACATGGATTTCTTGCAAAAGTAGGCAATGCTAGAATTCACTTATGATGGTGGCACTTGACTCCACTTTTTTTGGTCAGCTTTAATCCACTTCAATAAGCCTTCAATCTCCTTCTCACACACCAATTTCAGCCCACTTTGTTGTTCTACCTCAGAGACTCTCTCCCTTGTTTTTGCATTTAATCCTTAATTTTAATTCCACTTTTAATAGGTTTAAGGGCTAAAACGAAAATTACTTTTATACCTACTTAATGGTCATTGAATTTGTGGTTTATAATAGTTTTCCAGCCCCCTTGACTGCTCCTTACGCTAGGTTTTCCTTTGCCCTTTCACATTCATGCCAAAGCTAAATTTAGCAAAAATAAAGTTTAATTCATGTCTATCAAGGTTTGAACGCATAGTCATCCATTCATCAAGCCAATGCACAACCATTATGCCAATTCGTATTTCTTACTAATTCATATAATCCTAAGATTATGTGATCACTCATCATGATCCATCACATTATTAAAGTAATATAAATAAAAAACACAACCACTTGAACCCAAGTCCTCTCAACACAACCAAGTACTTTCAACCACTTGAACTAGTACTTTTTCACATCATACATGTTAGAATTGAATGCCATAAGGCTCCTACTACCCGCATTTATTAATTAATTAATTAAATTTCACAGGTCTTACACCATGTGGTCGGGTGGTGCTTCAATTTCTGGGCAGTTCCCAAAACTTTTCGCACACATATAAACCCTAATTTCCCTAATCTTAATCCATTTCCTACAATCTCATGTAATTCGCGTTTGAATCATGCTTCCACCATCTTTATATACTCAAATTAGTTTCAATTTCATAGCATATCACACCAACCCATAATCTGAAATCATCATTCACTTATTCCCAATCCCCACATGAACCCTCCTTTGAACTCATACATTGTTTCCATCAATTTGAAATCTCTAGAGAGACAATCCATATCAGAAACAATCCCAATAACATCCATTAAGATCACAAGAACCCCACATATGCACTTTCCCAGAACCCAACCAATTCCAGAAAACACACCAAACTCGCACATGTCACCTGGCGGCAATTCATCACCGCTAGGCGGTTTTTGGAAAATTTTCAAAAACACAATACAATCCAGAAAAAAAATGCATAAACAAACATCCATGCTTCTCATACAATCCACATTTATGTAATTAAAATTTAAGTACATGGTACAACTTGTAACATCCCGTCCGGATATTACGAATATACTTAATAAAATAAGATATTAATATCAAATACTCATTTATTAAGCTCCATTTAAAAAAACATGGGGAATATAAAACTTTTATTACATCAAAAGTTAACTCAAGTCCATAAAATTTAAAGCTCAACTATAATGTCAACGGGTAGTAATATGAAATGTTACAAATTCTTTAAAAACTCATAAAATATAAAGCTCTGAGAAAGTCCTCTCCCAACTAGCCCCGCTCCAGCTCTATGTCTCACCAGATCCACCTACAACATCGACTGCTCCCGCGTACCACATACACGATCATCGCCAAACACAAGCAGATAGGGTGAGCTAACAGAATAAAACCTATGCATCAATTTATATAACAAAACACACACATCAAAGGATCCTCATCCTTTGATCTCATATCACATGGCCACCACCATGTAATCCATGTTCTATGCCTTTGGTTGATAATCTCAAGCTATCGTTGGTGTCCAACCTACAAGCCACCACTTATAGAACACAAGCGGAAACACTCGCTATTCCGAGCTACAACTCAAAGAATGCTCATATAACCTCCATCTTGAGCCACAACTCCAGGAATACTCCAACATCTGACCCTTGAGATATCGTCCAAAGCCTCGTAGACCACGCACATCCAAAGCAAGAAAAACCCAATGTTTGCTTCATCAAAAATCACCTAGCGCTCCACACGAGTTGCCAAGCGAAAAAGTCTACCAGATCGCCTGGCGGGGAACACGTGCCGCCAGGCGCCAAACACCTCCAATGCTACTATTTCTACGAGTATCTCCTAGCGGGACAACCCTTATCACCAAGCGCTACACGCTTCAATTCTCTACTGGTTTTGTAGCTATCACCTAGCGGGCAAACACCACCGCTAGGCGCTACACCAGTACTTTCACAATACTGGTTTTAAGCACCCAGAACAAAGTAAAATCAATCCATTCACATTTCATATATATATATATATATATATATATATATATATTCCCCCTTTAAATCCATGCTAGCATTCCATTCTAACTTATGAATAACGCATGCTTAAACAAATATAAGCAGCAACACTCTAACAATTTCAGCACATGATCCTATGCACCAATGTAAATTAATATTAACACACATGCATTCACCAATAACCAATTCTCCACATGTGACTAACCCAAAGGAACATTCAAATTGTTAGAGACTTACCACATAATCCAATCATGCTTCATTAGAAGTTACTTGAAATTATCAAGAGTTTAATCATGTATTTCAAAGACTCCAAAATCAGCAATATTGAGTAACGTATATCTCTAGCTACTATTCTCTAAATCAAATCTCCACCGTTCAAAGTGAAGAACTACATGTTATAGACCACCTGTCCAAATTTCACCTAAATCGGACGGTTAACAAACCCGAAAATGTAATTTTACAAAAACTATGCAAACTAGAAAAAATGGTGGCGCCTAGCGCCCAGAAATGAAGAAGGTGGCGCTTGACAGGACTGAACTACCGCCCGACGATTCCTGTTGCGCGAAAAGTACGAAAAACAACGTGTTTCGTGAACAGAACACCATGCACCTTTGATGTGGCGCCTGGCGGCCAATTGGGTGCTGCCAAGCGGTTCCTATTGTCCAGGAACCCAGAAATCCTTCCTTTGCACCTGCGAAGCCCTAACACTCCTTGGTCTTCCTCCATTGAAAATTTCACCAAATCTTCACTCGAATTCACATAGGGATTCCCATCCCAAACCCATTCATTCACTCTTTCCAATACACTTGAACCACCAATTTCCTTAGGACATCAAGAACCCAATTTCCAACCCTAACATCATCTTCCCACTA
>Ga0209389_1001826_pt1 | contig 15542 bp, 5 predicted proteins | sample CowpearedBW_FD_187526 | JGI IMG/M metagenome (GOLD analysis project Ga0209389, IMG submission 187526) | Root nodule microbial communities of legume samples collected from California, USA - Cow pea red BW (SPAdes) (version 2) | ecosystem: Host-associated > Plants > Roots > Nodule | place: USA...
CAATATTTAAAAAAAAATGTATTAGAATGTGTAACAAGAGAGTGCAAGTTTTAAAGTGTTATCAAATGCATAATTACATTCAACATAAGTACTAGCCAGGAAACATGTTTACTTATAAGAAAAATAAAGAAGGTAAATGCAGAATAGTAACATACTTTCCCAAAAATAGAAAATCCACGTACTAAGATTAAAACATGATCAGATAAAATATATTTTAAATTGCAACTAAAATACAGTATAATACGAAAAAACAAATTAGGAACTCATAACCTAAAGAAAAATAAGCAACTCCTTAAAACCATTACATATTATTAAAGATAAAGTTTAATTTCAAATAAAAATATAATAAACTAAGCAAAAATAAGAAATGTAAAAATGATGAAATCAGATCTACAAAACCTTATAAGTGATGCATTTATTTTTACATGGTATAAAAAAAATATCTTTTCTTAACAAATTGTTAATTATTTATTGTATTCTTAATCTTAACAAATTGGTAACTATTTATTGTATTCTTAATCTTTCAAACAGATTAAACATAAAAGGAAAGCCCATTAATAAGTCAAATGAGATTGACCGATCCGAACGATCTTTCAGTAGTGATAAGTGCTTGACTTACGTTTTAATCCACGGCTTCTTTATTCTGAAGTAATCTGTAATAAAACTCCAAATAATGTTTGGAATCAATGTTTTGTCCTTTTTATTATGATGTTTTGTCAGCATAACTTTTCACATATGACATTTTACGTTCACTCTATTAAAGTTTTAGAGCAATAAAATTCTCACACCGTTATGAGTTTTCATGAGATGCGAGACGAAGGTGAAGACAAGAAATAAATAAAAAAGTAAAATTTCTAACGTGATGACAGAAAAGTGAACACAGATAAAATATATGAAAATTTTAAAATTTGTATTCGAACAATTAAATTCATAATTTCATTTACATAAACAAAACACGTAAAGAAACAGTTGATTTTGTTAGAAAGTTTTAATTTCTATGAAACCGTGTGTGTTTTTGTTACCTCCCCCAACTGGCTCACGCGGAGTTTCAGCAGCAATGCACCAAACGCGTACCTTTCATTTGGCTCGCGTTTCTCGTTTTCTTACTACCTGCCACCCACAATTTGCTCTTCACTCTACCCAATCTACATCGTTCAATAGTAAAAAAAAAATACAAAATTACACTTTTATTTTCGTTTCTTAAACAAAATAAACTATAAAACTTTCATTGTTCTAAAACAATACTATTCAGTTTTTCTATTTTTTAAAAAATATAATTCTTTATAAACTAATTCAACTTTCTATTTTCTTTTATATATATATATATATACCTTAAGCCCAAATCAAAGCCAACTCAACAAAGTCACTTGCATTTCATCTGTGATCCAAATCAATCAAACAAACACCAGTCAGTCAACCACCCTGTTCCTCGGATACATAGTACAAAATCGAAAATTTCGATTAACCCGTCGACTATTGCTATGCAGAGCACAAGTTCCGACAGCGTGTTCCGCTCCGGCATGGAGTTCTTCCACCGCGCGAAGGTGGTGCGGCTGCGCAGCCACCACGACAAGTACCTCCTGGCGGAGGATGACGAGGAGTCGGTGACCCAGGACCGAAACGGATCCTCCAAGAACTCCAAGTGGACGGTGGAGCTCATTCCGGAGTTCGACAACCTCTTGCGGCTCAAGAGCTGTTACGGCAAGTATCTAACGGCGTCGAACCAGCCGTTGCTGCTGGGTGTGACGGGGCGCAAGGTGGTGCAGAGCATGCCGCGGCGGCTGGACTCCTCCGTGGAGTGGGAGCCTGTGAGGGAGGGCGCGCAGGTGAAGCTGAAGACCCGTTATGGGAACTTTCTGAGGGCCAATGGGGGCCTCCCACCTTGGAGGAACTCTGTGACGCATGATATCCCTCATAGGACCGCCACACAGGATTGGATCTTGTGGGATGTTGATGTGTTGGAGATCCACGTCGTGTCTCCTGCTCCTCCTCCTATTCCTCACTCCGATTCCCTCGATTTTGATTCCTCTACTCCCTCTGCTATTTCCATCAAATCCACTACTTTCTCCAGACAAGAGGTATGTCTCTATGTTTATGCCTTTTTCTTTCACACTTTTCTTAATTGATTGTTCAATGTTAATTATTGCCTGGAGTCAACTGGAATATAGTGTTTTTTTTTTTTTAGTTTGATAGGATCATGTTGTTGTGTAATTGAAAATTGTTAATTGATTCAGTAAATAGTTTTTATAAATGTACTCTGTTGTAGACATTATTAATCATTAGTAAAATTGGTATCAGTAGCATGATGGGTTTGGTATGGAAATAGTTGACTTTGCTTCTGAAAGTATCTTCAAATTTGATTTTAGTTGTGACTGTAAAAATTTAATGCATAATATGAAGTGATGAGGTTTTAGTCCTTTCAGAAATCAGTGTTTCATAAATTAGTGTTGTATTAAGATTATACTGTTAATGTTTTGTTTGGATGGGTTTGTAGTCAACGGATTCAAATGTGGGTTCGCCACCAAAGTTGGAGGGGAGGACTATATACTACCATGTTGCAGAGGATAATGGGGACGTGGATGATGAGAATGTGCAGGGTTATTCTTTGGTTTTCAAAGGGAATGGGGTTGAGCAATTGACTCGGAAGTTTGAGGAAGAAACGGGGCTTCAGGGAGTTATTGTGTGTACTCGAAGTCCTTTGAATGGAAAACTCTACCCTCTTCGCTTGCAGCTTCCTCCAAACAATGTCACCATGCAAGTTGTTTTGGTTCTTCCCTCGTCTAAAGGTCAGTCTTTCCCTTGTCAAATCTTTTTCTTCTTACTTGTCTTGTACTTGTCTTGTTACCCAATTTCATGAACTTTATGGGGAATTCATTAAACTGTTTCTGCTAAAATTTAGGATATAAAAATAGCAAATTGATTCCTAGATTATTACGCTGAAGTAACATGCCCTTGGTTTGTTATTATTTTGAAACCTCTATATTAGACAGTTTTTTTTTTTTTGTCTGACGTTTAGAAATGATAATTTGTTATTCAAATTTGATTAAACCAGAGTTTTATAAATTATAAGCTATTTTCTCTCACTTTTGTTCTCTCTCTAGACAAATTTGTGTGCACTTACTTATACGATATCTTGGATCCTATAAAATATGATGGATGTTGAGCAAAACAAAAGAAGTATTAAGTTGAAGAATTGGGGATTATGTTGATGGCTTCATTCATTATAATTCTCTCATGAACTACAAAATTCTATACCAAGTATTCAAGTTGTTGTTCTGCTTTACATATTTTTCTCTACTTCATAGAAAAATCAGCTACTTCTTCAGGACTTGATTATTGTTTCATTTCAAGGAAAAATCTAGTTATAGTTCGTCAAATGCCATAAAAGTTATTCAACGAATATTAGCTTTTCCCATTTTATATTATATTGTCATGGTTTATACCACTTATGTTGCATGTTCACGCAAATTCTAAGAACTCATAAATTCCTGTGATTCTGGTTTGGTTGTTTCAATTGCACATAAGACTTCAGTTACACTATTCGGCTTCTTCTTCCTCACGTTTAGGTTAGAGTTATCTTATATGTTATCGTGCTGAACTAACTAACATTTGCTTCTTATTCTGGTGTTTCAGTGGCAAAAGACTTTGAGGAGCAAGGTCTACTTTGACAAGCTAGATTATTGTTGGAGTCTTGAATCTGCTGAAATGCAAGGCCTATTTACGTTGTGATCCAAAGCCTGTTTCAAATTTTATATGATAACATTTAAGAATTTGTTGCAAAACTTCACCTATTTCAAGTGATTCCCTGGCATTCATAAGGAAGAATTGGTGGAGGTCAAATTGTACCTTAAAGTATTTTGGTAAGGCTCATGTCAGCAATATCCACTCTTAAGTGGTGTCCAATACTATGTATGTAGAATGTAGACGATTCTTATGCAGATGGAAGCCTTTGTTGGGCTTGTTATTTATTAGTGCTAGCTTTAATCTCAGTTTATTAATGTGGATTCATATATTTTGTTGTATCTATTTTTTTGGTATTTTTCTTTTTTTTTCATGTTTTTTAAGCCACTTGTATAGACACTGTCAGCAAAGTAGAGATAAATTATTTTTAGTCATACATGAATTTCAAGAATTATTAACATTTTTTTAATCAGATATTCATTTTTCCTCAGTTGTTTGTAATTTTGCTGCATGGAATGAAATAAAGACTGGAAGTGGTAGATCTTTGCATTGTAAAATCAATATCATATAAGTTTATTTGTCAACATGATCCAGTGCACATTATGCATTATACTCTGTCGGAATCATATGTGCTGTCTTTCAAAGAGGTGAACCACTTTAAAATATATCTCACATGATTTCTTGATCAAAAATTCCAAATGCAGCTAGTACGTGTGATCCATGTAGTCCTGTTACTGAGGCTTTTTGCTTTGAATCATTCTCGGAGATGTTACAATTTCCCAGCCGAAAGATAAGAATCTTGAAGAAACAAGATGCATACAAATACTAGTAGTTTAATAAACTAACATGGAGTCATGTTGATATGTAATAATGTCTTTTAGACATTTGTTCAGAGATTTAATCATAACATCATAACATTCGTATATATGAAGAGATATTTGTTGACAAAATCAATCCTTCTATGTTAACATAAGGACAGTTTAAAGAATGAATTCAATCCTTCTTGTTCTAGAATGTGATTTTCAAATATACATATTACCTTGAACACCAGCATGAATCACCAATAATCCATACAAGAACAAGTTCCGTCTTTAAAGTGGTGGAATCGTACTCTATCTCTTACAATTATCTCCACATTATATATTCTGGAGATCAACTTGGTAACCCTGTGGCAATCATTGCACACCCTAAGATTCTTGAACACTCTAATTGGAATGCCTGGTCTTGAGTTCAAGATCCCAAATGCTATGGCAAGTCTCTCACTATGCAATCTTAGAGTATTCTGTTTACCATCATTAGCCTCATCAATCGTAGTTGCTCCTGAGTAATCGGGTAAATAACCTATTGATTGTAACTTCTCATCAATTTCATTCACAAACTTATATATATTTTCACTCTGTGGATGAGTGGTGTCCCCTGCAAAAAATTCATGAACCGTTCCATCTATCTCTATTAAGCTGCAGCCAGGTTCTTTAGTCACACCCTTATCAGTCATTAGTTTTCTAAGCATCCCTACATCATTCCACCTACATGCAGAAGCATATACTTTTGACAAAAGCACATAAACACCACTACACACACTCCCCTCTGATTCAAAGACTTGCTTTACCATTTCTTCACTTAGCTCAACACTTGCGTGTTGTTTGCAACAAGCATCCAAAAGACTCCTCCAAATTACACCATCTGGTTTGATTGGCATTTCTGAGACCACGTTTAGAGCCTCATCGATGCGCCCTGGTCGAGCAAAAAGGTCAACAAGACAACCATAATGCTCCAATCTTGGTTCCACGTTGTACTCCTTAGTCATCATGTCAAAGTGAACAATACCCTCCTCAACCATGCCTCTATGGTTACATGCACACAAAACACCAACAAAAGTTATTGAATTGGGAACAATTTTCTCTACCTTGACCATTCTGACATAATAGTCCAACGCAGCTTCAGCCTTACCATGCATTGCAAAACCCATGATAATTGAATTCCATGAATTTACATCTCTAGCAGGCATGCTTTCAAACACTTGGTTTGCAATTTCCATCTCACCACATTTGCAATACATATCCACCAAACCAGTGTTGACCAAAACATCATCCACAATATTCTTGTCACACTTTTTCAAAATATAAGCATGTGCCCACAAACCCAAAGACAAAGAACCCAAACCAGCACAAGCACTGAAAACACTCTGCATCGTATACCCATCGGGCTCATGCTCCTTCTGCATCTCTCCAAACATTTTCAAAGCAGTGTCAAACTTTCCACCCTTTGCGTAAGAATCGATCATTATATTCCAGGAAACCTCGCTTCTCTCATTCATCTTATAAAATATTTTCTCTGCCGAATCTAAGCGACCACATGTCGCATAAAAATGAATCAAACTGTTACAAACGTGTGTGTCTAACTCGAACCCATGTTTCAAAGCGTGCGCATGCACCTGTTTTCCCTCACAAAAAGAAAACGTGTAAGCGCATGCCTTCAGAACAAAAGGGAACGTGTGGTTATCGGGAACTGGGGTATTCTCTTCCCCCGTCACCATTGCTTCGTAAAGCTCCATGGCCTTGTGTTTGTGGTTGGTGTTGGTGCTTCGCGCGTAGGCTCTTATGAGGGTGTTCCACATGAAGGAATTGGGGTGCGAAAAGTGGTGAAACACACGAGTGGCGTAGTTGAGATCAGCCAGAGAGGAGTAAAGAAGAATTCTTGCATAGAGAAAAAGAGCTTGTGGGTGGTTGGTGTCAACTGTGCGTAGCGTTTGCGCGTGAATTTGCTTGAGTTGAGACATAGAGGTGTTGGGGTTCAACAAGTGGATGAGGTGTGTGTGGCTCAAGTGTTGGCTTTGGTGGTTGTTGGTGGTGGTGGCTGTGGAGAAAAACAGAGGAGGGGGGCTTGTAGACATGGTGAAGGACTCAATGAAGAATATTACAACGTGGGATTTCTTCGGGAAAATTGATGTAAAGAGATCAACGATGTTTCCGTGTCAACCATCAACCGTTATCTTCTTCACTGGATGAAGCGGATAAGGTGGATGCTAAGGTATGATTGAGTTTTTCTACCTAATCACAAGAAACAATGCCAAATCATCCAAAAATAAGAAAACAATCAGCTATATAAACGATGGAAAAAAGGATCTTTAAAATAAGCACAAACATGAACATACTTACGCAGCACAATTGTGTTACTGTGAAGCACAATCATTTTAAGAACAAGAGGTTTCTTAAAATTTAAAAATTAAGTAACATGTGAGACTCAATACATCCGTACCGAAAAGAGAAACAATTCTACAATTTTTTTATTTTTTGAGTTACACAACAAGATTTAGATTTAGAGTAACTTATAATTTACGATGGACCCATACTTCAACTTGGATTACGTATCCGAATTTGACACATCGTGTCTGATACTTTACTGATATTTATCAATGAAGTATATAATTTATAAAGTCGTAGTACAATATAATAAAATCTTTGAACAATGACCAATTTTAGTGAAAAAATAATTAGTCACTATATAATGACCAAATTGAGAACTAAAATAGTTCAAAAAAATTATAATTGGTCTCTAAATTCATAATTGAAACTAAATTGATAATTAAAATAGTTTCAATTATGAATTTGTTTTTAAATTGGTCACTAACATTAGCTACCATGTAACATCCCATTTAATAGTTTTTAAACTATTAAACAAAACATTATATCATGATCAAGCAAAGTAGATAGTCAGAAAAGAGACATTATAGAATGCTAATATAATCATTCAAAATAACCATATAAGTCACTAACTATATGTACAACCTATACAAGGAAAAAGTTAACTTAAAGACCCAAAACTTTGATACAAAGCATGAGCCAAAAATTTACTGTTGGATATCCAAGCCACTGGTCAACTCTTGTCCAAGAGGGGAGTGTCCTCGCCAGAATCTTTCTCTGCTCACACCAATTAGTAGTTGGTAATTGCAAAGGAGAGAACATACAAGAGAAATAACACAGGCAAGAAGGGTAAGTTAACTTAATTAAGAGAAATCTCGCAGTTCAATTATGAATATCAAGCAGAGTTTTTCACATACATCAGAATTAATCAAACTACCATAACACAGCACAAATATATTGACTATAGACTCAATATCCGAATTATGTAAGCGACATTGGATCTCTTGGTGGCATGCACCTGTGAAGGTTCCCAAACTCTGCAGAGTTTGGGCTCAAGGGGTTATCACCCAACCACTCCCAAGGTAAGTCCCCTTCGCGTCTAAGACTGATCCAGTCCAAAAACTAGAACCTCCTGCTACTCCTCACGACATAATCCATTCGGCTCTATCTGCGCGTGAATGATTATTGGAATTCCAGGATACCAACCAATATTGAGTCCTCATGTCCTTACACACACTAACATACCACTTGGAATTTCCTTTGAAATTCCACTTCAACCACTTATTCTCATCATCCAAATCCATACAATTTCACCACACACACTACCGGCTATAACAATCCAATCATAGTATGATAAGTTTCACATTATCTCATTTAATTACAGTTTCATCCATTTAAAAATAGAGAATTAAACATTTAGCTACAGTAATTCTCGCTCAAGCTAGATGATCTCGCCCAAGCGAGGGGGCTATCTCGCTTAAGCGGATCACTGTCGCCTAAGCGAGACTCGAAACAGAGAACAACCCAGGCTCTGGGCGAATTCTCGCTCAGGCCGAGCTGTCTCACTTAGATGAGAGGGCCTCTCGCTCAAGCAAAACTGCTCGCCTAGGCGAGACCTCGTGCAGTGACAAGGGTGGGTTTTCTGGTGTTTTTGCTCAGGCGAAGGCTGCTCACTTGGGCGAAAACATCGGATTTCCAATCTGTTGTCATATGCAGAACCCCGAAATTCATACCAAAAGCCTCAATTCATCATAAACAAGTAATCCAAACATCAAACAGGCACAATTCATGCAATCAAAGTCATCAGGGATGATTTCTATACGAAAATTTAAGATAAAGGTTAGCTTCCCTTACCTCTAACAATCACCCTCTAGCAAGGATAACTTCCAACCGTGAGGCACCTCAATTCACAACCTAAGGAACTGGAATTTAGGTTTATAAAGTGAGAATGGGATCCTAATTCGATTTAGCAAGAATGGAGCTCCAGAATTCGAAATTGAAGAGAATTGGGGAAACTGAAATTAACTTACATGGAGGGAAAGAAAACTCAGCTGGGGGAGGAGGTTTTGTTCTAGTCTCAGTTTCACTTGCTGCAAACAGAAGGAAAGATGGATCAGAATGGAGGCTTAAGTCCTCTAGTTAGAGAGAGTGGGAGAGATCAAGAAGGAAAGAAGAAGAAGAATGTTGAGTTTGTGAGTGGTTCTGTGAATATGCAAAGGAGAAAATAAGGAGAAATAAAAGGGGTATCACATACTAGGTTTTGACTACCAAAATAATTAGTCTTTAATTAGAAAATTTGGATTCACACATTAAAAGTCATATATTTATTTGTTTGTAAGAATTATTATACACTTTTCAATATTTATAAATCACATCTATCACGTATTGTATACTATTATTTTAAAAATAAACGTATCGACGTATCAAATACATGTCGTATCCGATACTCGTATCGTATATGTGCATCATATAGCTTATAATACATTTATCCTGTCATGATAAGCGAACCACATACATTATGTGAATTGTTTCGAGGCCAAGCTCAAGATTTGTTTTATTTGTAATCTTTCATATTGAACATCTTAGACATTCAGATATTTACGCAAACTTCATCTCAAATAATAATTTTAGTTTCTTTCTTTTGAAGTTTAAGAGGAAGATAATGGTAAACTTTACAGAGAGAGAAATTTAAGACAATTTTTCGTAATTTCAATTTACTTTATCCGATGAATAATTTACCTTTTTTTGTTTTTTTTTTTAATATTTGTGACTAATTTGTTTGGTTAGGGTTATAACGTAACTTCTCCCCTTAACTCTAATGTATAAATGGATTTTGGTTCCTTTTATCTTATTAATGTTTCATAATACTTTGTTATTAAATAACACAAGTTGTAACATAAATTTGACTATTTTTAATTGAGTTTTTATCATTTAATTGGATGATATGAATATTATATTTTATCCTATCATTTGGCTCGCTTGTTTCTATGTCTTAAAAAATATGAAATTTTGTGATTAAGATAAAAGATATTAGGGAAATTTGTAATTCTGGGTCACTTTGATCAAGAAATTGTAAAAAGAGGTCGGTTGAAAGTTTTAGGGTTAAATATATTTTTGGTCCCTTAACTTTCAGTAAATTTTGGAATTAGTTCAAACTTTGAACCAATTTAGTCCTTGATCTTTCAAAATGCATGGATTTAGTCCTTTTAATCAAATTTTGGTAGGTTTATTTGATGGTTCGTACGTATTTTAGGATTGTATTTAAGTTGTTTATATTGTTTGACATATTTTTACTTTAATGTTAAGTCAAATACTATTATGAAACACACTTGAAATGTCAAATAAATCTAACATAATTTGATTAAAAGAACTAAACTCACATATTTCGAAAGATGAAGGACTAAATTGGTCTAAAGTTTCGAAATGGACTAATTTCAAAATTCACTGAAAGTTAAGAGACCAAAAACATATTTAACCCAAAGTTTTATTATAAAAGTGGGTCGCGTTGTCAGGGGAGAACACGACATTAAAGGTGAAGTCGTCCTCTCATAGACCGGTTTCCCCTTTTTTTTTTTTTAAACTAAAGTCGTCCGGCCTCCGGTCGGTTTTTGCATACCGTGATGAAGTTGTCGGGCAGAAGGCCGGTTTTAGTTTTTGATTTTTTTTGGTTACACAGGATCACTGCCAACCAGAGTTTCTACTTGCTTGGATTGGACAACACATCCCCAACCTTTGCATCAGCGATACAAAACTTTGTCCCAGCCATTACATTTCTGATGGCAGCCATATTCAGGCAAGCCCTTAATTGCACCGCCGCCAGACACCAAGATATTTAGATATTGATATGATTATAGTGTAATATATAATACACATGCCTAAGGCTTAGTGTGGGTACGTGTTTTCAGGATAGAGCAAGTTCGGCTGAACCGAAAGGATGGGATAGCGAAGGTTGCGGGAACAGTGTTCTGTGTGGCTGGGGCATCGGTGATTACCCTATACAAGGGTTGGTTAGTTTTGTTATGTTATGTGATGTTAGAGGAAGTAGCAGTGTGAGTGACTAACTTTTCCAAGAAGTAGGCAAAAGGAAGGAGCAGGAATAAGGCAATAACGTTGCGGTAGACTGGGAAAACAAGTTTGCTAATGCCCATGTTAAGGGCAGCTCTTGAGACGACGTGGAATCCGGCGTAGCCAAACTGCAGGGCCAACATGGCCGCATGCAGCTGAACCCGTTCCGGGACGGAGCACCACATTCTGGAGGAAGAGGAGGCTGAGCCAGAATCAGCCATTGAAAAGGTAAAGAAGTATAATAATAAGGTGGTTGTGGAAGAAAGGGAGGGAAGTGGTGAAGGGGAGAGGGGAGAGTGAGGATATAAATATAGGGAGGAGAAGAAGCAATGCGATTGGTATGACCCACAATCACCCTAAAAAGGCGTTGTGTCAACTGTTGTTGGGCTTCAAATGTTTTTGTTTGTCTCCCACATTCTTTGCTCCATTCCACCCTCCTTCGCTGACAAGACAACCCTCACCGCACTTGCTTTCAAATTAAACATAAAATTCAAAAGGGTGTGAGGTCAGATCAGGGAGAGAGAGAGAGATTAGTATGTGTGAGTGTATGTATATGAGTGAAAGAAATTAAGACACCATGCGAATAATGATGAGTGTTTTCTGAGGAATGGCTGAGCCGCCATTGATAGATAACGCGCACGAGTGGAGTGGTGGATGCCCCATGCGTTGTTCTAAGAACCCCACCCTCAAACCCCTTTTTCCCTATTCAATAATACCTTATTACAGAGTGTGCGTTTTATTATGCCATGACCGGTCTAAAGGAAACTCTGCCATTATAAAATTGATGAAAGCGTACCATATGCAAAAATATTTTGCAGCTACTTCCTCCACTATGCTCAAAAGGAAGATAATGAAGTAAGTGTTCCCACTCCCAAAGTTACCATAATATGCGGATTGGTTGTTCAAATCATCCCCTTAGCTTTAACACACATAATGCCGCCCCTCCCACCCCTTTTAAAATGATTTATAAAGACCTAATACATTTTTCAACTCAAAATCTTGAATTTTCCTTTCTATATGTTATTTATTTGCACTTAAATTATGACTGTATACTTAAAATTTTACCGGTTCCCTTTTACAAGTAAGAGTCTCCAAATATTATAAACTCCTCCGCAACTCAAAAGTGGAGAGTTATGAGAAGAGTTATCTAATTATGTAACATTTTTCATATATGGTGCCAATTATTAAGTTCTTTAGAGACCGATTCTCATATTACATAGTCCAAATTATTTTAAGTAAATTAGTTGAATTTAAAGATGTAGATGTGGGTGTATGTATCCTTTGACCTGAGGAGATTTGATGTTTTAAAACAGAAAATAAAGAGAGTGACAGGCATGCTATTCTACTAATTGCATTATATGATAAAAGCTGAAGATGGAACAAACTAAGAGGAACACTGATACTGCCTCTGACTCTTATCATTTTTTCCACCAACTTCCTTCCCTTTTCACTATATTAACTACGCACCTGATCACACTTACACTTATCATTTTTTTTTCTTTCTTTCTGCACCTCACCTTTTCTTACATACTTTCGTTTAGGTAATAATGTGGTTTCATTCCTATCGTGTTTTCACTTTATAAAAATACCTTAAAATTCTTAATATTTTAAAAACGGATTATCAAAATATATTTGTTCTAAAAGGTAAATTTTGAAACTTCCTTGTTCCTTTTTCTGGCCTTGGGGAGCGATACTCAGAAATTATGCATGTAAGTTGTTGAAAGGATTGACACCGTGCACGCACATAAAAAAAAAAAAGGTGTAACCTGCAAGGATTATTGATTTATAAAGTGTGACGCCAACACTACATGTGCATAGAGAGTACAAGTGGCAAACTAAGCAAACACTTGTGGTCCAAACCTCTGTAATTTTTCTTTCCTTTTTAATTATTAATCAACCAAAAGAGAAGGGATGAATTAACCATATAAATTATCATAAATATAATTAACTTTTAAACTTGGGAATAAGGCTTCTGATTATTTTTATCATTAATAACAAATATGAATTTAAATTATATAATAGAATTACCCCAATCCTTCTAAAATATAAAAAACACAAAAAACAAACAGTCAATGTTAAATAACACTCATTCACACCAAGACATATACATAATAGATAGTTTGATAATGATTCAATAGAGTATGACACAATAAGTCAAACAAAGAATAAATCTAGTTAGAATATTCTTTGACTTATGGTTCTTATATCATGTCAAGAGATGAAATTTAAGTCTAATTAGATTCTAATAAATCCTTTTGTAATGTAAAACTTTTACTCATTTATATATTATAAAATCATATTATCCCGTGGATCTCCCACCTACTTTATACTTATATCACAAAAAGACTCTGAATACTTTAAATATTTCAACTATAGTTTAATTCTTTATCAAAAATATGTTGAGAAAATATGATGAAAAAGTACAACGCTGAAAATTTGTTGAGAAAGTTGTAACATTAAACGATTATTTTAAAGTTTATTTTAATTTTCTTTTTCTATTTATTACTTTTATAAGATGTTAAAAATAAAAATAAAATAAAATAATAATAAAAAAGTTAAATAATATTTCACCATTGTCTCGTGGATTTTTATAATGAAAATTTCATAAAAATTCACTAAGATTATAATTATTAATCAAGTTTGAAAAAAATTATATTTTGACTTCATTTTTTAATTTTCATATTTTACTTCCCAGCTTAGTATCATTCTCCTTAAGTTTGAGTAATATCTAATTGCATAGTCTTCTTTTATTACTCTCCTTCTCTCATTAATTATGGTTTTAACATTTAAAATTGTAAAATATAGACCCATAGACCCGCTCTTTGATCGAATGGTACATACTTCAGTCCATTCATTCAAGAAGTGGGCAAACAGTCAAAAAGTATTAATATTTCTAATTTATTTTAAAATTAAGTATTATTTCCATCTTGATCAAAGTAATATGTATTAAAGTCTTAAATCAAGATAAAATACATAACCCTCGATCCAAAGTTGCTCCTTTATAACCTTTTAGGATATCAATGAGACCTCTTGTTGGTAGTAGCTCCAGATTTATCTTCACATCATTGGATTAAACAGAGACCAACGCTAACAACTTGCTTCTGTCATCAAGAGGACAAGATTTTCTTTTCCCTGCACAATTTTAAAAAGTAACAAAGGAATCATAAATGTTTGCGTTAAAGAACAAGACACCTGGTTGGTGTTTGTTATGCATTTTTTTTTTCTAACCAGAAGAAAAAAAGAAAAGAAAAAAAACCAAAAACATTACCAGCCAATTCTCTTAAATTGCATGACGTTTGTCAACTAGGAAAGTTGCAAATGCTTCTAGCAACAAAGTCGCTTTGGCCGAGTGGTTAAGGCGTGTGCCTGCTAAGTACATGGGGTTTCCCCGCGAGAGTTCGAATCTCTCAGGCGACGTCATTCACTTCCATTCTGGGTTTTTTAACACGTCAGTTCTATTTAAATGCATGAAGTTCAAAATTCAATTTTAGCTATCAAAATGTAAATTTCGCTGTTGCCGGGAATCGAACAACCAACACACTCTAGGCAGCCATACTCCCACTATACTACAACAACCAACTCACTCTAATTAAGTTGTTCCTTTAAACATTTGACTGAAAATCTTTACAAACTATTTTATATATATATTGTTCTAGTAAAAAAAGTATCTGGACTCTTTGCTTAAAGCTTTCAAAAGTGTTTTGATTAAAATTTATTAAATAAAGTAATAATAATTGATATAAATCATGTTAATGGAATATTCTTTCCAAAACGTGTAGCAAAGTATATATTTTGTTGACGGAAATAAATAATTTTACTTTGAAAAGGGTAGCTTTCAACTATTTTTGGTTGTTAGAATTTCCTAAGCTAACAGAACTTTTGACTTTCCCTACAGAGTGGGTCATGCAGCGATGAACTCCCATAGACAAAAGTGTTTCTATCTATTGTAAAGCAAACATATTATTACGATCAATGTGGTTGCCACATTACTAACCTTTGATGGCAACAAATTACAATTGAGGTTTCCTTTTAGACTCTTCTGCTCACCATTCCCTTTCAAATCTCTATTATGCACCTACAAATTAAGGTTCAGTGTTTGTGCCACTTCTTTCATGCATCTACCCTACAAACAACAAACATCATCAGAATTTGTTATCGCTGAATTTTACAAACAATATATACATATCTCAATGCTTTAGGTGATATTCATTTTCGTTGCAGAGGTACAACATCTTCAAGTTTTGAAGGAAACTTTTAAAATGCGTTGTAAGTTGAATCGTAGATGAGGTATGAGTGTCTGATCGATTAATATTGCAGGTGGCATCAATTGTTTTACAGCAGAGGTTAAATAGATTGGATAACAAGTGGCGGAGGATCATTGGGACAGGGGTGGCCATGGTCCCCTCCCCTCCCCTCCCTACAATTTTTTATTTTTTATATTATATATATTAATTATTTTCAATTTTTTTAATTTTTTATTATACTAAACATATAGAAATCGATAGAAGTTAGATGAAGTATTTTTTATTTATTTTATAAGACATAATATTTAATGTTAATAAATATTAAAATATAAAATCAAATGTAATAAAAAATAAAAATATTTATTAAGATATTTTTTATTTTCTTTCTCATTGTATTTTTAACTTTTCG
>Ga0209389_1001830_pt1 | contig 15529 bp, 6 predicted proteins | sample CowpearedBW_FD_187526 | JGI IMG/M metagenome (GOLD analysis project Ga0209389, IMG submission 187526) | Root nodule microbial communities of legume samples collected from California, USA - Cow pea red BW (SPAdes) (version 2) | ecosystem: Host-associated > Plants > Roots > Nodule | place: USA...
ATAAATATTATATATATATATATATATATATATATATATATATATATATATGAGTGTGTTTATAGTTGAATGTACTTGTTTTCTTTTTTATGTCATATAAATTGAATTAATTAATTTTTATTTTTCTGGTTTGATCTTAGAATAGACATTCACTCGAATTTAATCTGTTTACATTGTAGTATCATATGAATTTGTAGTATCATATGAAGTAAATAGATCTTTCAATAACAATGTGTGGTTCAAGTAATAGTTGTAGAAAAATAACTTTTTCCCTCTATTCTAGATATCTTCTTGTATGACTTATTTTATGTATAAGCTAACAAATCTATTTGCACACGAAAATATTTGATATTCATTACATCATTTATATTTTCATTTTGTACGAAATTATTCATTTTTATACACTTACTATCAAAGCATATATGCGACGAAAAAAAGACCGCAATGTAATGTATATTATAAAATGTATAATTTATTATAAAATGTATAATTTATTAAAATATTAAAAGAATTAAAATTTTAAAATTAATGAAAGTACTTATCACTTGATTATAAGAAAATGTCAGAAACCATGTCAATATTTTATTACATCTAAATAAATATTTTTATAAAAACTTTTTTAAAATATATTACAACCAAATTAGTTTAATAATATTTTTATAAAATAATAAAAAAAATAGAGTAGTTTTAGGAGGGATAGACTAAATACTTTTTAAGGTTAGATAAGCTGTGCACCTTTTTAATTAGAAATAATAATACTAAGATCGATGTTACAGGATGTTAATAATACTCTCGAAGTTAAATTTAATTCTAAAAATAAAATTTTAACATTTTTTGCTAATAAATCAGGAGAACAATTCCTAAATGTTTCATTTAGTTGTGGTTGCTTTTGTAATTCCAGTTATTACAAACAAAACACTATTAATAAACATAGATAGAGAAAAGAAAAATTAAATTCCTTTTAAAATATCAGTTTCTATATTATGTCTTATATTAAACGAAGAGAAAAAAGAATTATTAGGTAATAAGATATATTTAATACAATTATAATTCCATTTATATGGTATTCATAACTTCCTGAAATATCAAACATATCTTTAAATGCACATCATCCATTATTTATAGTTACATCTAGTTAGTTAATTTTCACGTCCAATGTCACAAGAATACTAAGTATTTATCACCATAGGTTTATCGGTGAAAATAAATAATATTAAAAATTGATATAATATAGTAAAATTGCAAATAAACTAATATAAAATAGGCCCCGAAAAATTATAAGTAAATTTATAAAATTGAATAAATAAAATACTAGAAATAAAATACTAGGAGAAGACGCACGGGCAACCTAACACCGCACGTGGATTGGATAATTATGAAACAAATTTATAATTTTTGGCTCCAAAATCTAGGTGAGGATATTTATGCATATATCACAACCGTATTTTATAATAGCAGAATTAGGGTACTCCATGTGCTATGTCCTGTTATTATTATGGGCCCACACGCAAATAAAGCCCACAACCCAAATGTCCAACCGTTCATTCATTTCTCATGAACCTTCCTCCTTAGATTGCATTCTTTAATATTTTTTTTTCCTTTGTACCAAAAACAAAACAACTACAATAAAAAATTGTTCATGGCAATACGTGGCATTTGCAGAAACATTCTGCGTCTCAACTACGGTGTCATCATTGGTCAATAGCAAAGTCATTCATCGTCCATACATACATCCGTATCCATACATATACATATACATGATACATACAAAATCCAAATCCAAGTTCAAAGTTCTATGTAATCTCACTCTCACATGATCTTAGTAAGTCACTATGGCCTCCTCACCTACCACTCTACAATGAAAGGAGTCAATTCGTTCAGGGTTACCCTTTACAAGGGCACGCCTTGTCCTAATCCAACAACTACAATTACAATTATAAGTACAAATCTCACTGCTGATGACACTCAAAAGCAAAAACAGGGGTGCAATTAATGGTCCAAGCAAAGGCCACAACAACCAAACATCCCAAAAAGGAGGATTAGTGATTTCATAGGTCAATTCGTAAAGCACTGCATTAATTGTCTCAGCCATGCCGAATGCCCATGAAGTAATTAAAGTCATGATGTTGGACCCTTAGTTGCTTCAACCATGAATCTGCCACGCTCAACAGTGAGACCAGTTTTTCTTGGTCCCTACCATAATTCCCTGAGACCCACAAATTCCCTTGCATCTTATACGTGGCCAAACCAAACGCTGCCAGCGAAATTCCTTCACCTTCTTTCCTCTTCTCTTTCCCTCCCACGGTATCATCATCCACATCCATATCTATCACACATCATCACCAAAACTTCCACTTAGTGCATATTCTCATTCCAAAGTTCTATGCTTTTTTCGTTTTTCGGGTAAATTTAATTTTCAAAAGGGGTGTGCTGGTTCAACATAATTATGCAGTGTGAAGCATGAAGAAGAGATGAATGATAACTATACCTTGGAATGAAGATGACAGTGTGTGGTAAGTGAGGAAGCATGTTGAGAGATCTTTAATTGTTCTCCCCATGGGAATATGATATATGGGGTACCTGAAAACAGAATCGATTAACTTAATAAATGCTTAAACTCCATTATAATGCCAAGAATTAAGAATTAAGGATACAACTTAAATTTGTTTAACCATGTTAAGAATGAGAGAGAATATTAATTACCATGCAACTGCCATCCAACTTGCTGGGGAAAGATCTACACTTCTAAGTGACATTAACCCTGGGTATCTCTCTGCTAACCCAGTAATCTGAAAAACATAAAAATTATTTGGTCTGCATCAGAGTGGGGTCCACTGGACGTGATTAAAATCTAGATCAAAATTAATCTTAATCACATGATGTTGCATTAACACATGTACACATAAGGTATCACAGACCAGAATCTTTGTGATCTGTTACATTACATTACAACCATCATGTGTACTTTCTAATTTTGAAGCCTTAACATTGTGGTTGTGAGTTAATTTTGTAAGCATTCACAAAAGGGACAACGTAATTTGATTCTTTAAGGACTTCTTTTGAACCCACAATTTCTGGAAGTCTCGTATTGGTGTGAAGATAAGTTAATCTATTGAAGGACTAAATTATGGTTTTTTTGAACACGGATCAGAAGAATCTAAACAGAGACAAGTGAAAACAACATCCGGCAAAAGGTTTTGGAAGAAGAACATATGCTGCTGAAGAAGCATCACAATAAGAATAATAATATTGAAAGTGCTATGTTATTATTATGAGCGGAGAAAAATGAGTTCTCTGGATTCACATTGATAAGTCAAAAGTCACAGTGAACCTTTTAGGGATGCCCTATCACTAGAGATTTTTAGTGATTACAACACACCTTTCTAAAAGAGAACATTCCCTATTCACTATTTCCTCCTTATGCCTAATCTGTTGGTTCTCATTTCACCAAGAACACCAAAATCAGAATCCAGATATATATGAAATGAAATGAAATGCGTTTCAGCACATCAGATAACAGAAATAAATTACCAGTAAAAAATTTGTAAAAGTCAGAAATGGCCAACAAGAACAAAACAACGGACCTTATCCATTAGAGGAACTCTCCCATATGGTGTTGATCTTTCAAAATACTGAAAGTAAAGGTGTCCCAATCGATCATTCATGTGCCACAAACAATCATGTTCAGATCCTCCTTCCTCTGATGAAGTTCCATCCCACCTCCATAGCTTATCACACTCACTCTCTTCACTGTAGGAATCGCTGTACGAATCCCTTGTCTCACACTCACCTGACTCTGTCTCTTCCCTGAAAAGACAAAACACCCAAATTCAGAACTCATTACACTTAAATCTTGTGTTCTGTAAAAATCAAATTCAGAGCTTCCATGTTAATATTTGTTCCTACAATTAACCACACTTAAGAGTTAAAACTACTTCTGAAGATTGATTATGCAGAAATCAAATTTAAGTTCTTCCCACAACATCTACATCTATTGTTGCCAATTGAGTCACATTCGTTCAGTACCAAATAATCCCATTTGAAAATAAAATATGCTTATTTGGGACATCAATGAAAAAACCCTCGGAAACTTTGATTTCATCGAAAGTATAAAAATTGAACAACACCACAACATGGGTATCTTGATTATCTTCATGTGCACACATGTATGACATACCTGAAAGTGCTGCTGGTGAATATTTGAATTGCGGAAAGGTAAGGAACATAGTACTGAACAAGTGTCTCCTCATTGGACAAGGAAATGGGAACTCCAGCTCCATAAGCACTCCATTCGTCGAACCTATTCCAGAGATCACCCAAAGTGAAGTACTCAACCGCTTCTCTCTCCCACGGGTGCCACAAACGGTTAAGGTTTCGAATCTCGTGCTGTAGGAAAAAACAAAAACTCAGGATCAGAGACAACCCACCATCACAAAAACACAATGAAACCACCAGAAAACAAGATATAGACAACAACAAATGAAAATAACACCTTCGGAAGAAACTGAGACGGAACAACAGGTGTCGTACGGCGGAGGAAGCAGTCAAGGTTAGACTTAGATTGCATTGACCCTTTATCGAAAATCATGGTGTCGGAGAGAAAAGAGACGAAGGAGATTCCGCAGCTCCTCTCACAATGAGAACTAAGACAAGGGGAAAACAGAGTTGGGAATTTTTTATTTTTGAGCTCAATGAGAGAAAAGAAACAGAATTGAAAATCCCAACAGCTAAGAGTCAAAGTCTTGTTTTTTTTTTGGCGTTTGAACACCGAATTTTTGCCCACAAAAATCTCAATCTAGCTGTCTTTTTAATCTGCTTTAACAATTTCCCTGTTGTAACAAGCACTGACTTGGCCAATAGAAACGTTTCCAGTTCAGCACAAAGTTACGTAAACAAACAATCACAACTCTTTCGTGGTTTGATAAACCAAGTCTTGAAGAAAACTCAAGGCAAGGCTTCTTTGTTGGACATTTAAGGAAAGACAACACGCTGACGCTTTAACCTTAAACCAAGAAGGCCAGGAACAGCAACAAACAAAGACACGCTAGATTGAAAGAAACGAAACTGAGGGAATATTTTCTTTTTTTAAGAAAAAAAAAAGTCTGAAGATAAACCCGTGTTTGTGTTGTCTGAGAAGAAGTGAAAAGGAGGAGGAAAGAAAAGTGAACAGAAAGAATGAGTCAGAGGGTATGGGAAGGGGATGGAGGAAGTTAGAAAAAAAAAACAGAGAGAAAATGGTTTGGTTCAGAAATATCCAAAGAAGCAGAAGCGAAGAAGAAGGGACTTGGTTTGGTTTCTAGAAAGTGCGAATTTATGATGAAATGTGAAGAACGGGAAATGTAGAATAGCTATATAGGAGCATTTTCCTTTACCGCGTCACACACAAACACCAAATCTGTAACATTACTCAAATTCATGTTTCTCTCTCTCCTTGGTCTCAGATTATATACTCAGCTTTTTATTTCTCATTTCCTAGGTAATCATGTTTTGTCAAGAATTAGTCTACTAATTATCTTTAATTCCAAAGTTGAATGCACAATTAATTTTTACCGTGATTTTTTAGATTTATTCGGAATTACTTATTTTAAAGAAAAAGCCATGCAATTTTAAAGATTATTTTTTTATCATAGGAAAGGACTTTAATTAATTATTTTCATAAAAAAGTTGCAATTAATATATAGCCGTATGTTTTGTTAGAAAAAGAAAATATTTGTGGCATAAAAACGAGAAAATGGCATGTCTGACTCAATTAATTTGAGTTTAAAAAAATAGAAGTATGACCACGCATAATAAAAAATTCTGAGTGCGGGAACAAACAAAAGAAAAGTGTCAAAATTGACCAGTGCTTGATAAATAAAAGTTAAGAGATTTGGTATGCACAACTAGACAAAATATCTTAAAATCTAGCAAGTTTAATGTCACTTTCTTTCTCTCAATTCTGGTTTATAATCAAAACTAGTTGGTTTTCTGGTTTAAGGGGGTTTTAGAAAAATATAATTGACTGTCTTTCTAATAAACTTATGCTATTTGAAGGTTTATATCATAATTTTGGCCATTAAAAGCATCAAAATAAATTTAAAACTATTATGAAAAACTTTACTAAAACTTTTATTTTAATAGATTATGTTTTTTATGAAAATAAAAATAACTTATAAAAATCCAATAAAATAGAAATTCTTAGTGTGTTCATATACACCAAGTAATATTAGAGATTCAACCAGTGTGTTTGGCTTGGCGTCAATCTAACGCATAATTGGTTTCAAATAAAATATTCACGTCAAATTAATTAAAAGATCCACGTCAATGATAAGCAAATTTTGCTTTTCCGTCGATGAATCGATTCAGTCTTTTTGAACGCATTTCCAAACATACACAACATCAATTAGAGATAGGTCGAATTTAAAATATATAAGCGAGTTCATCAAGATATTCGAGAAGACAAAGAGATTGTTAATTACTTTTTACTTTTTCAAGATATTTGAGAAGAACCAAGAAACACATATTATCAGTCAAAAAACATCTTGTAAGTGGACAACCCCGACCAATTTGAATTACACCATCTTTGCAGTTCTAGTTTACTATTAGACCATAGTAGAATACCTTGCCCTAAATGTTTCTTCAAATATTTAATAACCCTTAAGGCTACATCTCAATGCTCTTTATGAGGTTTATGCATAAATTAAGATAAGATGTGTACATAATAAGCAAGATCAAGTATAGTTACAAACAAATAGATTAGTCGCCCAATCATTCTTTGAAAGGATTCTGAACCTTTAAGAGGTGTACCAGAAGTTAAAGCTAACTAATGTTGTTATTTCGTTGAAAAATCCATAGGCTTGGAACCTTCATTCCAATTAAAGTTTAGTTGATCATTACCATTAAGTTTCATGCATTATGCATATGCATTCATATTTCATTTAGGTATGTGTCCTTCCACTTTAAGTTTAGTCCTTCATTCCATTTTAGATTTTGCACATCATCATTTCTGTAAAATCCTTCATTCCATTTTAGATTATGCATATCATCATTTCTCTAGAAGTAACACATGCATTTGCATCCTATGCATTTAGGGTCATTTAAATAGTTAGAGATTAATTTTACTTTTACTAAAATTTATTTTTCCCCATTTCATGCTTTATTTTATATTTAGTGAGATTAAATTGTGCAAGCTAGGCCTAATACGCATTGTTTCCTTAGATTCGATACTCTGGGTTTCCCTATACTTCATTAGGGGGATTTTGGTTTTGTTTGCTAAATTCTAAGCAACGACAAATAGAATTTAACACCTAATAAACATGTGTCTTCAATACTTTTCAAGACATATTTTCGTTGAAAAAGATAAACTCCCCCAAGATTATGGACTATCTCTAATCCTAAAATAAATTTTAAAACTCCTAAGTCCTTGATATAAAGCAAGAACCTAAGTAAGCTTTAAAAATTGTCATGATTGAAATATTGTTGCCTACAATAACTAAGTCATTCACATAGGTTAGCACATAGAGATGTATTTATCCCTTGTGCAATATAAACAATGAGTGATCTAAATAGGATTGGGTAAAGCCATAGCGCTTCCAGGCAGTAGCTGACTTAGCAAACCAACAACGAGGAGATTGTTTCAAGTTGTAAAAAGAATTTTTCAACTTGCAAACTAAATTTGGGTCAGTGTTTTTAAAATCTAGGGAACTTTCATGTACATCTCCTCAACCAAATTAACATGGAGAATGTGTTATGTACATCCATTTGGTGAACGTGTCATTTTTTAATTGTCGTCACTGTCAAGAATGTACACATGGTCACCATTTTTGCCACTGGGGCAAATGTTTCATCATAGTTTATTCCCTATCTTTGATGATGCTTGAATATAACAAGTCTCGCTTTTAAACACTTGATGATCCCATCTCAATGATGTTTTATTTGTATACTCATTTACTTCCAAGAGCTTTCTTTCTCGATGATAGTTTTTGCAAAACCCATATGTCTTATTCTCTTTTAAGGCTCATATCGCATCGACCATTGCAATACTCCAACCAGAATCCTTTATGTCTTCCTTAAAATTCTTAGGTTCTTTCCACATAATCACAAATTTTCAACGTCTATCAAAAAATCATTCACCATTTACAAAGTAATAGAATAAAGAGTACTCGAGACATGTTGTTGGGCATATGAACTCTTCAAGGACTTTACTTTTGTAATGACATGACTAACAAAAATCTCATACATTGTCGATGGAATTTTATTTTTCATCCCACTTCCCATTTTTGTCACCATATTTTCTTCTTGCACCACCATAACATCATCAGTCTCATCAACTCCATGTGGAGACACTACCTCACCACCCATACCACTCGTATTTACTCCCTCACTAGCTGCCACAATAGTTTCATGGCACTCTCCACACAAACTCCTTTGAAGTTGGGATTGCTCTTCCCCTTGCAAGGCCATAGATACAACCCCATTATGTCATAATTATCTCATCCAATAATATGGGTGCTATATTTAAAATCATAATTAATTTGAGGAGTATAAAGAGTGTTGTCTTATGACTTGACAAAAGCAATTCAAGTTCTTAAAATTTCACATCTCTGGAGACAAAGTATTCATGAAATTCCAAATCATAAAATTTCTATAAGGATACCCTATAAATATAAACTTTTGACTTCTACTTGCAAAGTTATCTTGATCATGACGTTGATGATGTGCACATCATAAGCAACCAAAGAGTTTCATGTTATCAAAATTAGGTGGTATACCAAATAATTTTTCATAAGGTGTCAAATAATTAAGCACACTAAAGTAGTGCGCGATTAATTAAATAGCATGTGTTTTACACACATTAATCCCAAAACTACATTGATAAATGACCCTGGAATGATTCTAAGAGCACATGCCACATTCATAATTTATTGATGTTTTCTTTCCATTCTCCTATTTTGTTGTGGTGTACCCATACAAGATGTCTCAAACACAATCTCATTCTTTAAAGAAAAATTACACAAACATTTAAACCTAGTGTTGTTGTCAACTTTCTTTATTTTCATATCAAATTGTCTATCAACAAGGGTAACAAAATTCATAAACACGAGCATAACTTCACATTTATTGCATAACAAATAAACTCAAATTATGCGTGAATAAGCATCAACAATTGTTAAGTAATATCGCATCCCACAAGATGAAGGAGTACAATAATATCCTTATAAATCCTAATGAACTAATTCAAACAAACTACTTGTGGTGTGTTCATTTAGTGAAAAACAATTCCTTTATTGTTTAGCATAAGGACAAATGTCACATATTTTGTTATTTTTGCTTCTACTAAACTGACTCATATGGGGGATGAATTTTAATACATTGTCTGACGGGTGACCCAAACATTTATGTCATAGATCAATTGTCAAACCCTATTTAAACATTAATATATGTACCTTTGGAATACCCCAAAAAAAAACAAAGTTCATGGTTCGTTCACCAGCTTCAATCTTCTAATATACATTACACACAATGCATGATTAAATTGAACTATGCAATTGGAGATATCAATTAATTATGATACAGAGATTAAGTTGCAATTTAATTGACGCACAAAAAAGGACATTATCAAGTTGCAAACCACCATCCAAAATCACAATGTCGTCCTTCGTAGTTGTGGCATCTATTCCATTTGTCAATCCTACAAGTATGTTTGCAATTTTCACATTTATCTTACAAGATAAATTTCTTGTCACATGATGTGAGGCTCCTATGCCAATACTCCAAGGAATGTCATTCTTACCATGAAGGTTATCCTTGATTTTGGAATGTTAGCCTTGAAGTTTCTACCATTGTTGAAGTGATGTTGAATATTCATGTTGGCTCACCTAGATTTGATAGAACATGAGACTAACCATTGTTGTTTTGCGCCATAATCTTACAATTTTGGAAAAAAAATTATCACTAGGATTTTTCTAGGGTGTTGATACCATGATAAGTTTTAAAGTAAAAAAACTTATACAACTTTATTTATGAAACCATCAATATAAATATATATTAAAGAACTTTGTTTCCCTGAAATAAAACAATATTACAGTAACTAAAAATGTCGATCAAATAATATTTATAAATATAAACATAATTATAACCTTAAATAAGATAAAAATATATCTAGTAATTGATAATAAAATAAAATAAACAATCATATTAATAATATCTCAATATTAACCTTACTCTGTCCTTAAATTATTTATGTGGTTGTCACTTGAATTGAAGGTTGCATTTATGACCCCAATGAATGGGTGCTCCCTTTGCACTTTACTAATTGATCCAGAGCAGGGTAAAGGAGATAAAGCATTCATTTTGTACTTTTATTAAATTAATTATCAGTTTATGTTTGAGAATAAAATTTAATTAAATTATTATTAAGTGTCGGCTAATTTTTGTTGGTATTAAAAATGATATTTAATAAGTTAAAACATTTTTTCAATAAATTATAATTTTGTTTAGGAAAAGAAGAATAATTAGTTATCTTTATTATCTTATAATCAATTTTGATTCTATTTTCTTCTTTTATCTTTATGTGATTTCAATTTTCATAATTTTTCTTCCTTTATCTCTATGTGACTTCAATTTTGATTCTATTTTCTTCTTTTATCTCTATGTAACTTCAATTTTGATTTTATTTTTTTCTTTTATCTCTATGTGACTTTATTTTTTGTTATTTTATTCTTTTATCTTTATGTGACTTAATTTTAATTTTATTTTCTTCATTTTTATATCTATGTGATTTCTCTCATTTACTGATTTCAGTTATTTCTCTCATTTCTTTCTTCTATTCTAGAGTTTTTCTTTTGAGAGGTTTTGAAATATTTCATTCTTTGAATCTCATATTGCTAGTTTGTATCAATCTTTTTATTCTCATTTCTAGGTAGTATGTTTTTCTTTCTATTTGTGTTGATGTTGTTTATATTCTATTTATTAAATTTGTATTAAAATTAGAAATGTGTTTCTTTTGCCTAGTTTTGTTTATGGATTAGGGTTTGGGGTTCTAGTTCAAAAGAATAAATAATATTTTTAATTATTTTTATTAATGATTAATCTTAAAATAAACTTTGCAGGTTTATGAAAAAATTGAAGCTTTACATTATGCAAAAAGAGCTATAAATAAATTTATAAAAAAATAAAAAAATTAGAAGATACAAGGTGGTGATCTTTGAATGAACAAGATAATAACAATATAGATATAAAAAAAACAACAATAAAGGAAGAACAGTAATTAGTGTAACGTCCCATTTAATCATTAAGCAAAATTAAAAGAAACGCCACACAAAATAGTAATGTAGCGTAGTCTTGGTGTCCTTAACACAATCCCTACAAACTGGGCACACCACGATGCCAACGGGAACCAGATAAAAGTCTAACAAAAGAGGGTAGAGTAGTAAATCATAAAACAATACATGGGCCATAGCCCTAAAGAAACCATGAAGAAAATAAAATCCAGCCCAGATGGCTAAGCAGCGGAATCGCCATTTCCTTGTTGACCACGAGAACCTCGCCCATCTGCTCCCATCAATCAAATTGATGATCATCGCAAGAAAGAAGAGCCACATACAAGACAACCATACAACAAACAGGGTAAGCTAGAGCCAACAACATTTTCATCATACAGTCAAATATACTTTCACCATCCAAAATTCATACGACACCAAAGCATATTATGACTTTTCAATCAATACACTACGACTCGACTCATCCGGATACATATAACTTGGTCGGATTCAGCGGATGCCCGCACTTATGGTGGATACCTCTGCTCACCCCCGAGCTATATGTTACAAGTGTTACGATGGATCAATTTTCCCTCACCACAAGGTTAGCCCTTAATGAATTTCAAGCCTCCTGCTACTCTCACCACAGGAGTTAGTCCGCTCTAGGTGAGTCTAACTGACTCCTCAGAGTGTCAAAATGCAACCTTACCTTGAATCCTTACCTAGTTATACATATGGGGCACCACCATGGACACCCACTAACAGGGGCCATGGAATTACGTCCCGACCACTGAAGCGCGACCCTAAAAGTCTCACCTAGAGACTCCAAGGAATTACGCACTAACACGGACCAACATATATAACAGCCAAGAATTTCCACATACCTTGCACATGAAATAGCATACCAACATCCATAACCAAATCCTCGTTTCTCATACATTGAATCAATACCAACTCGCTATTCCCAATCACGAGTAATGTGTTTCTCCTCATGCCAAAACCACGCCACTGGTCTACCAACCATCAAGATCCATTGTAGCTCATGCCAAATTCGTGACCACACGCACATACATATGTATCCAACTTCTCATGTACAACTCATATAAAAAAAATCATGCCAAGCTCACAATTCCCCACATATAATCCCTTCCCAAACATGCATACTCATTCTCAATAAGCCATCATACAATAACCCATATAGCACAATTTAAACATCTAAGCATAAAGGAAACAACATCTCGGGACGTATCCTCGCCCAGCTCCTTGCTCAGGCTAGAGGGTCTCGCTCAAGCGAGAATGACTCTCGCTCAGGCGAGCTCCCCTTCGCCTAGGCGAGAGCTCGACGAAGAGAACAGTAGCCCCTGCGCGATCTCGCTTAGGCGAGACCCTCTCCGCCTAAGCGAGACGCTCACTCGCTCAAAAAGAACAGCGGGTCGCCTAGGCGACCATTCGTGGAAAATTAGCTTAGGCGAGCCCCTGCTAACCTCGTCTAGGCGAGACCAAGTCGCCTGGGCGAGTTTATCATTGTCCGCCACTGTTCTCACCTGCAGCAGACTCGTAAGCGTACCCCAAACAACATTCCTACCATATCACACACCCATAACAGTAGGCAAACTCAAACAATCACAACCAACATCGAATAACAGACTCGTACCAAACAAGCAGGAGGGTTCTAGCTTCCCTTACCTGGAAAGGGATTAAGAGAACTTTGGCAGCCAAGCGTGAGGACACAACAACTCAAGGAACGAACGGAGGAGCTGAAAGGATAGACAAATAGAAGCACGAGATGGGTTACTTGGAAACCCTAACTGAAAAAAAAAATGAAAAGGAACGATGGAGACGAGTATGGGCTAACAACAATACTTACATGGAGTAGGAAACAACTTCGAGCTAGCTTAAAGATGGTAGGAACCTAACCCTAACAGAGCTTTCTGTGAGAGGGGAAAAGTGATGACGGTTGAATCTGTGAGAATGAGAGAGTGAAAGCGTCAGGGCAACTGCGGACCAGCTTTATCCTTTGGGCTAGCTGTTTGGCCCATCAGATTTTTGGGATAGCCCTTTTTTATTAAGGGTTAGAAAAGAATAGGGCCTTACAATTATCAGTTGTTATTTATTATGATTTATTATTATTGTTTATCATTTATTATGATTTAATATTTTTTTATATTATTGTTTATTGTTTATTATCTTTTATCATGATTTATTATCAATTCAATTGGATTTCAAAAGTGTAGTCAAAGATTTATTTACTTCAACTAAATTGCACCAAAATTAAGTGTAAAAGAATCTAAAATGATAAAGAGGATTTGAAGAAAATAAAACCATTGAAATAACATATATTATAAGAAAATTCTTAAATAATGACTAATTATAGTGATAAAAAGAAAATTAGTCATGGTTAACTTAAATATCAACTTATAAACTAAAAATTATTGGTAGGTAAAATAGTTTTTAAATTGGTCATAATAGTGAATTTATCTCTATATTGATCACTAACATTAACTACAGATTTCTGACCTTTTAAGAGCTCTTTGACTTTCTCCTTCTCATTCTCATTTTTCTTCTCCAACATTTCCTTCAATTCCAAGGAAAAGATGAAAACTGTGAAATCTAAATATGAAATTACGGATTTATAATCAAACAAAAATATAGATATTTATGGAAGAGAACAGAGAAGAGACAATAGTTTGTAAGAGAGAAAAGAAACTACTTTTTTAAAATTTGAATCCTAACGTTTGAATTTTGAATGTGTATGTTCGGGTGGATATTTTAATGTTGAGATGCAATATGGGTCTTCCTTTAATGCGCCGAGTGTAACATTTTGGATAGTCCATGTTCTCTTCCTTCAATGTGTCACGTGGAGCATTTTGAAGCAGCCACACCTTTGTATTTTCTTACCTCTTATAGTGATTTTTTTTTTTTGCTTTTTGTTTTTATTTTTTTAACCATGTATTTTTAGTTGTGTTCCTTGAATGAGTATAATTTATTGATTCACAAGAACAATGATAAAAATCAAACATTTTTAAAATCAAAGATTTGACAAACGATCTTCATGCTCATGCTTTAGATACTTGATTTTGGCCTTCAAGAGTTCTTTGATCTTCTCCTTTTCCTTCTCGAACATTTCCTGCAATTTCAAAGGGAAAAATGAAAAATATGAAATTAGGGATTTAGGATCACACAAAAACATAGAAATGAAAAAAAAAGGTTAAATATGTTTTTGGTCCCTTAACTTTCAATGAAAGTTGAAACTAGTTGCTATTCAAAATTTTGGACTAACTTAGTTCCTCATCTTTAGAGATGTGAGGATTTAATCCTTTTAATCAAATTTTATTAAGTTTATTTGACGTTTTAAATGCATTCGCAACTAATATCGAAGCGAAAATGTGTCAAGCGCTATAAAGAACTCAAATGCTACCACGAAACACATTTGAAAAATCAAATAAACTTAAAAAAGTCTAGTTAGAAATACTAAATTCATGTATTTCTAAAGTTGGGGGACTAACTTATGCCAAAGTTTCGAAAAGAGACTAATTACAATTTTCACTGAGAGTAAGGGACAAAAAACACATCTAACAAAAACAAAAACAAAAAGACAAGAGGAAAGTAGGAAAGAAAGTATAAGAGAGACACATTTCTAAAATGGTGAATCTACACCATCAAAGTGGGAAAAGACAAAAAGAAGAAAGAAATCATTCTCCTTCAATACGAAAGTAAGCATTTTACAGGGTCGAGAAGATAAACATTTGAAGTCTCATAGAAGAGAAGAGGGAGAAGTCAAGAGTTTGTGAGAGATACCCTAATTTAAGTTTGAATTTGAATACATCTCTTCTTGTGGGTATTTGAATTCAAAGATGCAGTTTGGGTCTTCCTTCAACATGTTGGGTGTGGCTATGTGGATAAACCACATTCTCTTCGGGTCTTCCTTCAACATGTTGGGTAACATCTCATTTAATAGCTTTTAAACTACTAAATAAAGCATTATATAGTGATAACCCAAAGCAGATAGCATGGAAAATTAAGTATAATCTTATACAGTCATCCATAACTGAGTAATGACAATACTATATGTACAAGACCTCTAGAAGGAAGGAAAGGTAAATTCTAACCACTTACTACAAAACACACCTATCTACAGGACCTCTGGATACTACTGCTCATTCCTACTATCAACACCAGCAAAAACTCTCCACCTGCAGCCTCCTCTGCTCACACATTTAAGTGATCATTGCAAAGAATAAAACAAAGGGTAGACAAACATAAAACACGTAGCGTAAGCTAATAATGAT
>Ga0209389_1001833_pt1 | contig 15516 bp, 17 predicted proteins | sample CowpearedBW_FD_187526 | JGI IMG/M metagenome (GOLD analysis project Ga0209389, IMG submission 187526) | Root nodule microbial communities of legume samples collected from California, USA - Cow pea red BW (SPAdes) (version 2) | ecosystem: Host-associated > Plants > Roots > Nodule | place: USA...
TGGCGACGCTCATCATGACGGCAAAGCTCAATGACCTCGATCCGCAAGCCTGGCTGGCGGACGTCTTGGCCCGCATCGCAAGCACACCGCAAGGTCGGCTCAATGAGCTGCTGCCTTGGGAATGGAAGAGAACCCCCGTTCAGTCTGCGGCCTGATCGGGCCACCGCACAACGCGATGATCCCGCGGCCCTCACCGGACGGTTACGGTCCGACGCGGCTACCTCGCGCGCAACCACGATCCGCCGCCAGGAAACATGGTGGTGTGGCGACAAGGCCAAATTCGGCGGCATGGACGTTTCCGAGGCGAAGCGGCTGAGGGCCTTGGAAGAGGAGAACGGGAAGCTGAAGAAGCTTCTGGCCGAGCAGATGCTCGATGCGGCCGCCCTTCGCGAGCTCCTTTCAAAAAAATGGTAGGGCCCGCCGCCAAGCGCGCTGCGGTCGCGCATCTGCAGGCCGTCATGAGCCTGTCGGAACGGCGGGCCTGCTCGATTGTGGGGGCGGATCGGAAGATGATCCGCTATCGCTCCAGCCGCCCGCCGGACGCAGCTCTGCGTGGCCGATTGCGCGATCTCGCCAACGAGCGGCGGCGTTTCGGCTATCGCCGGTTGTTCGTATCGGCGGCGATCGACGCCGTGGTAAGCACAATCGAAAAGCGCTGAAGTGAAGGAAGCTTAAACTGATAATTGAAAACCCGGGAGCACTATCGTCGTGGCGCTCCCTTCCCCTTCTTCGAGATCGTTTCTTCACGATGATCCCGAGTAGTTGCTGGCAGGGAAGATTCCTTACTTTTTCCGCTGAGTTCTTCGTCTACCAAAGACGCCGCGCCAGACGATGGCCGCGAAATACTGAACGACCCCATTCTGAGGGGCAGCTCAATCTTTATATCGCCGTATTCGTGACTGCACCCATTCACAGCACCTAGTGCACCTTTGACTGCTTCTTCGATTGCTGCCTTTAAATGTGGGTCAACCTTGCCCTCTAACCGAGCCTGACCCATGAGAGTCTTCAGCTGTTCTTGATACAGAGAGATTATTTGGGCTCTGCACTCGTGTGCTTGACTTTCTTGATAGAAGTGAACGCCTTCGTGAATGGCCGCGAAGAATCCGAGTGATAGCAGGGATCCTCGGACGACGAACCACCCTCTAGTTGGATTTTCATGAAAGATTTCGACCAGCTCAATCCGTAATCTTAGCTCTATGCCGGACCGCTTTGGTGCCGACACTGTCCCGGCTATTTTATTTAGCTTGCCGAGAATTGCGTTCGTATCGAAATACGCATCAAATTCAGATGCTGATCCATCGTCGGGTACTTGAGACTCTGAGAGATCCAGCAAGCTCTTAAGCCACACCTTGAATTCGGTTTCGTCATCAAGCTCCGCGTCTCGCACCTTGACACAATAATGGGCCATCGCCTCAGCAATCGCCGCAGCCCATTGTAGCTTTTGTAAAACCGTAATTAACTCTCCGACTTCTGCCGGTCTTCCCCTCCTATCAATCGTTACTTCGAGCAACAATTCACTGCCACTAGGCCACTTGAATGCGTCGCTCACATCCATTGGGCAGTCCCTCCTCGAAAGTGAATGCTTGGGACCATACAAGGTGGAAGCATCGTGCAATTCGCGCCGGTTTGCCAGCGCTTTCGCGCTCAGCATGACCGTGAAGCACATGGATTAACGGATTTTATATCTTTGCATCACATTCTAATCCACTGAGATAACGCCATTTTCTGAAACATGATGCGCCTATGTTGCGCCTTTGGCCGGTGATGCGGGTCAAGGGCGCCTTTCGCGCTGTCTGAAAGCGAACTCATCATGGCCAAGACCGGCCCCGGAGCCTGCCAAGTCTGCAACAGCGAGCACCGCCATAGCGTGTCGCACTTGCACATGGGCTCGGCCATGATGCGATTGGCAAGCGCTACGGGCTTTCGCCACACAGCGTGCAGCGCCACGGCAAGAACCACCTGTCGCCGCAGATGATGGCGGTGCAGCACGCCCTCCACCCGAGCGCCGTTGACCTCGACGCGCTCAAGGTAAGCGAGGGCGAGAACCTGTTGCACCACCTCGTGCACCAGCGCGCCCGCCTCGCGAACCATATCGAATTGGCCGTGGCCGTCGGCGACCCGGGCGCTGCCATTCGCGGTGAAGCGGCGATCACCAACAACCTGCAACTTGTCTCGAAGCTGCTCGGCGTGCTGGTCAATGTCCACGAGACCCGCCACCAGCACATCTTGACCACCCTGATTACCTGCGGTTGGGCGAGGTGCTGTTGCGCGCTTTGGCCCCGTTCCCCGAAGCGCGGCTTGCCGTAGGCCGGGCGCTCGCCGGCATCGAGACGCAGGCAGCCGACGACATCACAAAAGCGGCGGGCAAAGCGCCCCTTGCCATCGAGGCGAAGCCCGTTGAGCCACCGCCCTGCCCCGTGCCGCTGCCGGAGGCGCCACCGTGTCCATGATGGCCCGCGACCTGGCGTACGCCTTCGATCCCGTGGCATTCGCCAATGACTGCGGCGTACAGCCCGCCCCTTAGCAGCAAGCCTTCCTGCGCCAACCGCCCCGCCGCGACCTGATCCTGGCATGCCGACAGGCCGGCAAGACGGAAACGTGCGTGTTGCTCGCTGACCATGTGGCACACACCGAGCCGGGCGAAACCATTGTCGTGATCAGCCCTGCGCAGCGCATCAGCTCGGAGTTCATCCGGCGCGCCAAGGGGCGCTATCTGCATCTACCTGGTGCCGAGCTGGCCAACGACGCCGTGCAGCGTATCGAGCTGCCCAATGGCTCGCGCATCATCGGCTTGCCCGGCGAGGCGGACAACGTGCGCGGTATCGGCGTGTGCGCCTGGTGCTGATCGGTGCGCGAGTTTCGGACGAAATCTATGCCGCCGTCCGCCCCATGCAGGCGGTACATCCGCGCGGTCAATTGATCGGGCTGACCACGGGCGCCGCGAAGCGCGGCCGGTTTTACGAGGGCTGGACAGATCCTGAGTCCGACTTCGCAAAGATCCGAGTCACGCCTGACATGTGCCACCGGATCACGCCCGAATTCCTTGAGAGCGAACGGCGGGCGCTCGGCGAAACCACTTTCCGAACGGAATACGGCCTTGAGTTCTTAGACGATCAAGAAGCCGCGTTTCCGAATGATATTATCGACGGCATTTTTGACAAGGAGTTGCGGCCGCTATGGGCATGATCGTTGTTGGGGATTGGAAATACGTTCCCGCTCGCGCCGTTGATGAGTGGGTGATGGGCGTCGATCTCGGAAAGTCGCCGACAGCACAGCGATTGGCATCATTCACCACACGGTCAAAGGAACCGGCGAGGACATCGTCGACCATCGATTGAAGATCAGGCGCGAAAAGACCATCCGGGGCTTTGACCTTTTGCACCTGCAGAGGCTACCGCTCGGGATGAATACGTGGCGCAAGCGCACACGATTGGCGAGTTGATGCAGCGCGAACCTCTCAAAAGCGCCAGAGCCAAGCTGGTCATCGACCAAAGCGGAGTGGGCGCCGGCGTTGTCGATCTGATGGAGGCGAACGGCTTGCGGCCGATCCGATTGCAGATCACGGCCGGCACCGAGCAGACGCAGGAAGGGACCATCTATCGCGTCGCCAAAACGATCCTAATCTCGAAGCTTGAGGCGACAATGCACTCGAAAGAACTACACATAGCGGCAGCCTAACCGAGGCGGACTCATTGCGTGACGAGCTGCGCGATTTTCAGCGGCACGTCACGTCGTCCGGCGCTAACACATGGTCAGCGCGGGCCGGCAAGCACGACGATATCGTGTTAGCTGTCAGCTATGGGATTTGGTGGTCTACGTCGGGACCGCGAACTGAGCGTTGGGAGCTAAGGATTTAAGAGCGTAGGCGCCTATCGAATCCTGCCAGCCAGCGCACGAATCCAGCTCCGGCGCTATCATCTCAATGGCGAGATCTAGAGGGGGTTGTGACGGTTCTTCGACGCCCTGTTCATGCCGGTAGTGTGACAGGCATCGACCCAATCAGCGAACGCACTAGCCATTTTGCTAGCGGCTCTTTGCGCTACGGCATCGGACGAATATATCGATTGCACCGTTGATTCTAGTTGCTTCGAAGCCTCGGCCGACGTCAGCTTGGGAGCCTTAGAATAGATTAGCCTATAAAGGGATTCCGCGGCTCCAAAGACACCCCTGATTCCCTCCTTTGCGTCCGGACTGGGGCTGGAGAGTGCTGCCATTGCTTTTTCAAACTCGGCACGAACATTGTCATATCTTGGCCACGCGATTGCGGCAATGGTAGCGTTGGCGTTGGCGGCGAATTCGGCGTCGACCTTGAAATGTACTCCGCCAGCATCATCGATGCTATAAGCGAGAGACTCTTCACTGAAGATGCGTCGACACACCGCCAAAATTCTACATTTGCGTTTGGGTTGCGCATTCCGAACGGACCGCTGCGCCTCGTGTGAAGTACTTGTACGTCAAAGTGAGAGCGTCAAGGAAATCAACCGTTCTGAATTTCTCGAAAGTGGCCTTCCAATCATACCCATACTGATAGACGATATCGACACCCATTTCGGCGAGTAGGAAACTGCCCAAGTCACTCCCCTCCTTCACTTGAGCGTCCTCACATTGGCCTAGCCATGCCGAGATCCGACGGCGCACGCGAGGGCCGTCCTGCAATAGCTCGTCTTTGCGGAGATAGACATGAGAGAACTGTTGACCCACCGGTTTAGTATCTGACATGCGAGGTTCCTATTCAATGGCGCAACTTCGCGCTCATTTCAGTCCGTAGCATTTCAATGCAGCCTCTTAGAGTAGATCGTTTACGACCGAGCCGATCGCCGCACGGTATGAGCAGCGCGAGGTGCATCGTGTTGGTAGTTTCGATGTGCTCGAAGATCAGATGTACGCATTCACGTCGGATTTCGACCGCACCAAAGTCGGCTATTCGCCGGATCGGGGCGAACCTTGGTGTGGGCGCCAACCGAGTTGAGCGAACCGGTGTACAGGATCATTCGCGCGCAGTTGCGGAATTAAGCCGTCGCTTCACGCAGCTCCCTACTAGAAAAAAGTCAGCCAGTGCATGAGACTTTCAAACACGCCTTCAAGGGCAGAATAAACAGACTGAACCCACGCAGCCTGCGCTAGCTTCTCTGCTACTGCCTTCCCAGCCACGAATCCTGCGCCCTTCAATGCACCCTTAGCAAACTCGTCTGATCGCTCTCGCCATTTGTTGACGGCAGGGTCGGCGACTTGCGCCGCTTCGATCAGCTCCGGCAGGTCAACTGGTGCAGTGGCTCGCTGGTCGCGTAAGCGCGAAATGAAGGTTTCAATTTCCGCTTCGTCCACACTTAGTTCATCTTTGATATTCGGGCCCCGGTTGTGACCCATTCCGGGCGGTCGAGTCGCTAGCGCGGCTTCCAACAGAGCGACACGCGCTTGCAGCAACTCAAAGGCGGACTCCCGCGATTGAGTACCAGAGCGTTCGCCGTTTAAAGATGAACTGTCCTCGGAAGGCGCCTCGCTACGCGGCTCTGTGGGAGGCGAAGGCTGGTTATTGTCTTCTGCCGCTGTCAAATCTTGGTTGCCAGATGACGTGGACCAATTTTCGATCGCGGTGCGGATCCGATTGGCCAGCCCAAAGCGCCGTTCGCGCTTAAGCCGCTCTGCCTTGAGGATCGAATGCACTTCGGCAAAGGCATCGTCGATATCCTGGTTCATGACGACGTAGTCGTACTCGGCCCAATGGCTCATCTCGTGGCTGGCGCGGCTCATGCGGCGCCGGATCACGTCATGGGAATCCTGCGCACGCGAAAGCATCCGCTTTTCGAGGTCGGCCAGAGACGGAGGCAGGATGAAAACGCTGACCACGTCGGCGCGCGCTTTTTCGCGAAGCTGTTGCGTGCCCTGCCAATCAATGTCGAACAGTACGTCCTCTCCCGCCGACAGCGCCGCCTCGACCGGGGCGCGCGGCGTGCCGTAACGATTCCCGAACACAGTCGCCCATTCCAGAAGCTCATCGCGCTTGACCAGGTCCTCGAAGCGAGCCCTATCGACGAACAGATAATCCCGACCGTCGACCTCGCCGGGACGCATAGCTCGTGTTGTCACCGAGACCGACATTCGCAGACCCGGCGTGCGCTCAATCAAAAGGCGTGACAGCGTGGTCGCGCCGGCACCCGAAGGCGCCGACAGCACGAACATCAGCCCGCGCCGCTCAATGCCGTCTTCGTCCTGCACCGCCATGGACCGGGATCGCTCTAGCTTTCGAATCAACGGCTGATGGTTACACGGTCCATGCGCACGCAGGGCGCCACTTTTGCGCTATCCGACCTATTCACAGCCCATGTCGCGCTTCGTGTCGCGCCGAGCGCCTCTAGTGGACTTGAGCCATTGAATTTACACTGGATTTTGGCGCGACAGGCGCAACACACAATCGCTCAAAACTGAATGGCGAACAGACAGAACTCGTCAATGTCTTCAATGATTTAACTGATGGCTGGGGAACCTGGACCCTACGCAACTGGGCCAAAAGCACTGGAAATGCTGCGAAAATAAACCTATATAATCCCAGCCTTGGGGCAATGCGTTGGGGGCACCGTTAGGGGCAGGCCAAGTGAGCGTTATTCTAAGAGCGGAAAAAGGTGGCGGCGATCGGCGCTACCTGACCCAGCCCCGGGGCGAAGGGACGACTTGGTACGCGGTCGCTGAGGTTCCCAGGACACTGCGGCGGGCCTTGGGCAAGAAGCGGCTCCTGAAGTCCCTGGAGACCACCGACCTCCAGGTGGCCCGCATTGCCCGCTGGAATGCCGTTGCGGATTTAAAATCCGAGATTGCCAAGCACCGGACGCCCGGTCAGGAGGATCAGGACCCGCTACTCTTGGAGGCCATGGCTTTCCGGGAAGAATTTGTCCGAGCGGATGCCGCGCGGCGCAATGACCTTATGTATCAGATCACGGACCAGGCTGAAGAGATCGACCTTGCAGCCGGCGGCTCCCGGGATGACTATCGTCCCTTCGAAGAACCCGGGGCAGCGACCAAGAAGGCCACCGAGTTCGTTCAACTGGCGTCCGCAAAGGTCACCCCTGCAGACCTCTACATTGAACGGTGGCTTGCGGCCTCGACCTATAGCGAGCGCACAAAGGCCGACGCCCGCACGGCGCTGGAGCAGTTCAAGGACTGGTGCACGAAGGCGAGCCAAGGCTTCTTCATCGAGACCACGACCGACCGAGTCGCCACCGACTTTCGCGATGAGGCTTTCGTCAAGGCTGGCGTGCACTTCAAGACGGCCAACAAGAAGCTATCTGCCCTGCGGCAATATTGGACCTGGCTGGAAAAGAGCTTCGGCGTGAAGTCGAACCCGTGGATGCGCAAGTCGCTCCCCAAGGCCAAGGCGCACAGGATCGCTCCGGACGGCCCGATGGGCCCCGAGCGCCCGTTCACAGATGATGAGGTCCGCATACTTCTTGCAGGCCCGGCTGACATCGACATGGCCAACACCATGAGGATTTCGGCGCTATCCGGAATGCGCCTTGACGAGATCGGACAGCTCCGCGTCGGTGATTGCCGCGACAACACTTTCAGCGTTAACCGCAGTAAATCCGCGGCGGGCGTCCGTACGATTCCAATTCATTCGACGCTGCGGCCCATGATCGCCAAACTCGTGGGTAGCCGCGACCCAGCCGCCTATCTGTTCCCCGACTTTCGGGACACCGGCTGGGATGGCAACCGGACCATGGCCCTCTCTAAGCGGTTCACCTACTACCGCAAGAAGCTTGGCGTCCATGACAAGAGACCAGGAGCACGGCGATCAAAAGTCAATTTCCATAGCTTCAGGCGCTGGTTTGCAACGAAGGCTGAAGATGCGGGACACCGAGAAAATGTCGTGGCGGAAATCATGGGCCATGAGAGCGAGGTCGGGATCACATTTGGGCTCTACTCCAACGCTCAGCTGAAGCGCCTGAAGAGGGCCTGCGTCGAGTCGGTAAAACTTCCGGCCGCGTAACCCAAATAGGGTTCAGAAGGCATCTGTTGCGCCTCAAAAACAACAGGGCACAACTCGGTAGCGACCAAGCTAACGCCTTGGCAGAACAGCAACATCTTTCTACGATCACGGCCCCAAGTATCTACAAGCAGTTTGCGAATCGCCTACTGGTAGAGGGGGCCGGCCTCACCGAGAGAGGAAGAGGACGCGGCTAAGAGGATGTGATGGCGCGTCAATCAACCAAGAATTCCACCGCGAAGCCCAAGGAACAACCCGTCGATGACGGCACCATCCGGTTCTATCGCGCGAACGAGAAGCCTTATGGTCCGTTCAGTAACCTATACAAGAGACCCGTCAAATTTGATGGAGTCGTCTATCCCACGTCCGAACACGCCTATCAGGCTGGGAAGGCAATTAAGCCAGCCGTGAGAGATTGGATATTGGCGGCTCCCACCCCGGCTCTAGCTGCGATGGCAGCCCACGGTCTGTATACTTGGGACATAGTCCCGAACTGGTCCGAGATAAAATTCGACCGAATGCGGCGAGTCCTCAAAGCAAAATTTGAGCAGCACCCGGACCTTGCAGAGCTATTGATTTCCACAGGCTCAAAAAGACTTGTTGAGGCTGGAACAGTCAACAACGCCGTGAATCGTCTCTGGGGTGAAGTTGCGGGTGTAGGTCAAAACATGCTGGGCGTAATGCTGATGGAGCTTCGCGCCGAACTCCTCAGCGTGTCCAGCGCTGCTCGTCCTACTTCCCGTTCAGTTAGTCCGACCCCGCCTACTCGGGCAGCCAAGAACCGACCGCGCCGATCCTCTGCATCGTCAAAAGCAAAGAAGGCGAAACGTGGATGACGCCTTACGAGGAGGAATTAGCGAAACTCGCATCGACCGTCGACAATGCCGGCATGACCGAGATCGCAGGGCTAAAGGCTGCGATAGAGGGCGCCAGCGAAGCTAGTATCATCGCAGTTGGGTCCGGCGGCTCCTTCACGGTCGCTTCCCTCCTCTGCAGCTTGCATGAAGCTTATACAGGCCGCGTATCGAGGGCCGTCACCCCGCTAGAACTTATCTGCAATCCAACGCTAGCTTCTACAAGCCCCATCTTCATCATCTCCGCCGAAGGCAAAAATCCTGACATCCTCGAAGCCCTTCAGCGGGCTCGCCAGTATAGCTCGCGCACGGTACACGTCGTTACAAATCGAGCTGATAGCAAGTTGATGAAGCGCGTTTCTGAGCTTCACGATGTGACGCCTCACGTATTTCCCTTAGCCGAGAAGGACGGCTATCTGGCAACAAACAGTCTTGTGTTCGATGCAGCCTTAGTCGCACGAGCCTATGGTGAGTTGGATAGACAGGGCCGAAAGATTCATTTTCAGGTCGACGAACTCGAGTTTGACAATCTTTCACTCCCTGGCTGGATCAACGCCTCGACGCAGTTCGCGAAAGAAGTGGCATCAAGACGAAGCCTGATCATTGTCTTTTCGCCACACCTGCGGCCTATCGCTGAGGACCTTGAATCAAAATTCTCGGAGTCAGCTCTACTTTTTTGTCAGCTAGCAGACTTTCGCTCTTTCGCTCACGGTCGGCATCTGTGGCTAACCGAACGATCCAAAGACAGCGCACTACTTGTATTAACTGAACCAGCCGTTACTCGCCTTTGGGACGACATGTGGCCGAAGATGCCCGAGGGCGTCCCATACTTCCAGCTCCCGCTTGCCGGCGCCGAACCAAAGGACCTTATTGCGGGGCTGATCGCCGGAATGCATCTCGTCTCAGCTGTCGCCAACGCATCGCAAAGAAACATCGCGCGACCTGCCGTCTCAGATTTCGGGCGTCAACTATACTACGCCGATTTGGCGGCTCTAATTCCCCCGCCGCTCGAGGATGGCCTACGAGGCGAGCACGCGAAGTATGAAGTCCTTGGTGCGCATTGGCCGTCTCCCCGTTCCAGTGGAAAGATCAGGCGAGCGCTTCAAGGGACCGAAGAGGCATTCACCACACAGCGGTTCCGCTCGATTGTGTTTGATTATGACGGCACGCTGTGCAGTTCCAACAATCGCGAACTGCCTCCCCCGCCGCCGATCATCGCCGAGTTAGATCGTCTCACCCGCGCCGGAATAATCGTTGGTGTGGCATCAGGTCGGGGCGACTCAATCCGCGATCACCTGCGATCCTCCCTTGACCAAACCCTGTGGCCGCTCGTGCGCTTGGGGTTATACAATGGCGGCTGGATCGGGCGAATGGATCAGGAGCCACAAAAGACCGAAGCCCTTGGCGAGTTTCTTATTCATGCCAAGCGACTCGTCACCGGGCTCAAATCTCTCGGAGTTCCTATTGAAGAGGCCAGGCCAACGCCCCCTCATCAGCTCAGCATCAGATTCCGTAATGGCGTACGTACCGAAAATATGTGGTTCGTAATCGTAGATGCCTTCAAGCAAGCAGGCCTAGACCCCGGCACCATCGTACGAAGCAAGCACTCAATCGACGTGCTGTCTCGGGACGTCAGCAAATCGCACTTGGTCGCCAGTATCGTTCGAGAGAACTTTATCGATCCCTACGAGATCGTCACAATGGGTGACTTAGGAGCGTGGCCCGGAAATGACGCCTCATTGCTGCAACACCGCTTCTCACTTAGCGTCGACCTTCCATCACGCCGTATTGACCGAGGCTGGAAATTAGCGCCGCGTCATAGGCGCGATGTTGACGCGACGCTCTGGTACCTGGAGCGCCTTGTTATCGATTCCGACAATCGTTTCTATTTCGATCTTTCGAGAGATGGATAATGAAGGACAAGAACGCGCAGGAACTCTTGACAACGGTCATGGGATGGACGGACCAAGACACCGTTCTACAGCACGTTCCAAGCCTCCAGCTACTGGCCGACTACAAGTACAATCACTACCAAAGATACGGCCCCGGAAAACGCTTCGTGGAGAGCCTTGCATTGTGGCTCGCCCAATTTGAAGAGTTTGACCGTCCGACAGCACTCGACTTCATTCAAAAGAAGCTCGTCTTTATCTCGGAGCAAGAGATCGCCCATCTAGTCACCACAGCGTATCCGGATGTAATTGTGCAAGAGCGGCTTCGGCTCGTCGCAGAAGAAAGCGAAATCGCCGCTTACAAGGTTGGCCAACTGATCAAGCATCCTCGATTTGAGCGGCTGCGTTTGAAGTCGCTTTATCTTGGGCTAAGTGATGGGGCTCACACCAATGATCTGCGCCGCGCCAGCAACGGAGCCATTGGAAACGAACAGATTTGGCAAGCTTACGAGTTGGGCGAAACCAAAGCTGACGACATGCTCCGCAAACTTCGCAAATCGCTGAAAGACGCCGCAATAGCTGCAGGAGACTCTCCCAGCGACGAACTCGACGCCGAACGATTTAATCTAGTGTGGTTAGTCGATGACTTTTCGGGAAGCGGCAACACATACATACGATTCGACGACGAGAAGCGATTTACCGGAAAGATTCAGAAGATTTACGATATGCTTTTGGATGGCGGACTGGTCAATCCAAACTACTACGAGATCTATCTTCTTTTGTACGTAGCTACACGCCAGGCAATTGACCACATACAATATTGGTCCGAACGTTTCACTTCAGAGCGTGGATTGAAACCACTCCGACTTCATGTTCTCTGCCCGATCGAATCCGATGCGGCCCTTAGTCCGATTTCTGATCCGACTTTAATGAGCATGCTTGCCAATACGAAATACTACGATGAACGTGCGTCCGATCCTCATATCGCCGTCGGCGGCACCAAGGACGCACGCTACGGCTTTGCGAACTGCGCCCTGCCGCTTGTCCTGTCCCACAACACACCAAACAACAGCGTTTATGCATTGTGGGGACCAGAGGAATTTCAATTCATCGGACTGTTCCCACGAGTTAGTCGGCATAGAGCTAGCTAATGGCCTACAGAGCAAATCCCTTTCTTGAAAGAATGTCCGAGCGAACGACCTCCGATCAGGAGTTTGTCCAAATGTTCGCGCCCAAAGTTTTGGAACGATTGGAGGACGATTGCTTTCGCGGAGGCGTCCACATCTTTCGCAGCCCGCCGGGTGGAGGCAAGACGACGATACTGCGGGCATTTACCCCGACTGCCCTTCGGGCCTTCTGGCATGGTGGCCCAGTAGGCGCCGAGACCTATCGGCAGCTCGTTGATCGCGGCGTGATTGATGCCGATACCGGTCCTCAGACCCTAGGTGTTTTCTTGTCGTGTGCCGCGGGTTACGCTGACCTCCCGCCTGGAGCATCCGCAATCAGCGAGGGCATGTTTCGAGCTTTGTTGGACTGCCGGATTGTGCTGCGCAGCATCCGGAGTTTGGCTGAGCTGATTGGCTTGAATTCCAATCGAGCAATGGATTCAGTCCGACTTGAATACGACGACAGTGTGAAAGACCTCAGCGCGATTCCGTTGCGGCAAACAGCGGCGGAAATGATTCATTGGGCCGAACAGCGCGAACGCGAGATTTACAACCAATTAGACTCGCTCTCATACATGCCCGGAGCGTCGGCTCCCACCGATATTCGCTTTGAATCTCTCCTATGGCTACAATCTGTACGCTTCATTCATGATGGAAGAGCAGTCGCCCCAAAGCGGCTCCTCATGATTGACGACATTCATAAGCTTCGAAAAACCCAGCGTTCACTGCTGATCGATGAAATTGTTGTACTTAGGCCACGAATGCCGGTTTGGTTGGCGGGAAGAAGCATCGCCTTCGCTGATGAATTTGTCTCGCAAGGGGTACGGCAAGGCCGAGACGTCAATTACTATTCGCTCGAAGATATGTGGGGAAATCGCAGCACACAGTTCGTCGCCTTTGCCCAGAACATACTAGATCGCCGCTTTGCTCTCCAGACGGTCGTACCGGGCGGAACGTTTCAACAGTACCTAGCCGAAGCATTTACTCCGAAGGACCTCGAAGGACTCTATCGTGAAGCTCGCGAGCATTTCGACCGCATGACTGCACGGGTCAAGCGCAATCCTCGGTACGCAGAGTGGCTGACGAAGGCAGGCGCAAAGCCTAACGCATTTAGTTACGAGACTACGGTTGAACTCTATACTACGCGTATCCTTATAGCGCGAGATGAAGGAAACCGGCAGCTTTCCTTTGAATTGATACCGTTGGCCGCAGAGGAGCTAGAGGACAGAGACACCTCAGCGGTAAGGGGCGCCGCCGAGATTTTCATGAATTATGAAATGAAGGCTCCATACTACTTTGGCATGGAACGGCTCTGCGCGATGTCAACAAATAATGTAGAGGAGCTGTTGGCACTCGCCGCAGCACTGTACGATGGCATGAAAGCGAAGCAGGCACTGCGTCGGCAAGCCGAGCCGCATCTCCTGCCACGTGAGCAGGAGCGCCGGTTAAGAGATGTTGCAGCAAAGAAGGTCGAATTTATCCCTCGCAGTCACACCGAAGGTCAGCTGGCGCAGCGTCTGCTGTCCGCAATTGGCACATTCTGCCGCGAGCGGACGTTTCTGATCAACGCACCATACGCACCGGGCGTAACGGGCGTTCGTTTATCAGCCTCTGAGACAACTAAATTGCAGAGAATTGCGAAGGGCACGGCATCCGCCTTCGACATCATAAAGCGAGTAATCGATGAATGCGTCGCGGAGAACCTACTTGTTACAAGAGACAGTAACGCTAGCACCTCACGTGAAGCGGGGACCGTATTCTATTTGAACCGCACGCTGTGCGCGCATTTCGGTCTACCCTTGCAATATGGCGGATGGCAGGATGTCACTGTTCAGCAGCTGGCGGAGTGGATTGAAACTGGGCTTCAGCCCACGCGTAGCCTCGCGCTGGAGGCTTCGCAATGATCTGGGACAATTACGTTTTTCGGAGAGATGCCGAGGTCGAAGAACTTTGGGATCAGATGTTCTGCGAGCGGCGAGACCAGAACCGCCCCGTACGCCTGCTGTACATTACGGGTCGCGGCTTTGATGTTCGGGCGACCGGCGTTCTGGCCAAGTTTGTTGATAGATTAAAGTCGTCCGGCTGTACGCTTGAAAAGGCGCACCTGCTGTTTGTGGGCTTTTCAGGTTACCAGCTTTCGCGAGAACTTCGGGCGCAGACCGCGAAGAATGAAGCGGAAATGCTGGAGGCGTTCCAGGGGATCGGGACCTCGCATACAGTCACTATTGGGGCGACCGGTGAGTCCGAAGACGACATCAGCTCGAATGTCGCATTGAGGCGTGGCGCAAACGAAATACTCGAATCGGTGGATGATCAAACTGATATCATTCTGGATGTAAGTTCTCTGCCTCGCGTGGCCTACCTGACTATTCTGCTCTCCTTGCTTGCCCGCATTATCCCAGATGGAGCCAACGCTGGCGGATTGTTTGCGGGCGGAGTGTCGTTGCAAGTGCTCGTGGCTGAGGACGCGTACCTGGATAGCAACATCAGCTCTGCGGACCCTAGCAATGACCTTACCCTGATCCCTGGCTATTCGGAGGCTCTACAATCGGAATCGCAGCAGGAAGAACCTCTTGTTTGGTTTCCCATACTAGGAGAGAACCGCTTAGCGCAATTGAAGAAGATCCAGGCGTCGATTCCGGAATTTGCCGAGATATGTCCCGTCTTGCCGCATCCCTCGCGCAACCCAAGGCGCGGGGATGAACTTCTCTTAGAGTACGACAGCGTTCTTTTCACACAACGCACAACACCAATCAGTAATGTCTTCTACGTAAATGAAACTCACCCATTTGAAACGTACCGACAACTCTTTGGCGCGATGCAACGCTTTCGGCGGTCAATGGGCGTTATCGGACGATGCCGACTAGTCGTCACGCCTCTGTCTAGTAAGCTTATCACGGTTGGCAGCGCGTTGGCTTGCTTCGAGATGAAGCTGATGTCCGCAGACTATCAATCTAGCGTCGCGATACCGTATGCCGAGCCGAGACGATATGAGGCTGACATAGACATGGTCTTACGGTCGCGCCCGATCATCTCCGCACTCTTACTAACTGGGGATGCTTACCGAACAGAAGAGAGTTGATTAAATGGCTGCCATTCGTTCAGGAGAACGTTCATCTGCGGCTTGACCCCGGGCCAAATTTGCTAAGCGGCGCTTACATGAAACGTGACCTCGGGGTGGCGGCCAAGCAGTTTGTCAATCGGCCTGCAAATTTGGCTCTGACTCACTTTTGGTACAGTTGTTTACGCGGCGCCGATGACGCGCGCCTCGTGCAGATCGATTTTTGCACGCCCGTACGTAAGCGCTTAGCCGTGACCCTATTGAGGCTGGCTTGACGTTTTGCGGAATCGCCACGGCATGAGGTCGTCGATTTCGCTTTGGGGATGGCCGGCAATGATCGCCGTGAGCGTTTCGGCGATGTAGGCGACCGGGTTGACGTCGTTGAGCTTACAAGTCGCCACGATGGATGCGAGCAAGGCCCAGTTTTCGGCTCCGACCTCATGACCGGCGAAGAGCGCGTTTTTTCTGGTCAGGCAGATCGGCCGGATCGCGTTCTCAACCGGATTGGTGTCGAGCTCGAGACGCCCGTCATCGAGGAAGCGCGTCAGCCCCTGCCAATGATTGAGCG
>Ga0209389_1001835_pt1 | contig 15511 bp, 12 predicted proteins | sample CowpearedBW_FD_187526 | JGI IMG/M metagenome (GOLD analysis project Ga0209389, IMG submission 187526) | Root nodule microbial communities of legume samples collected from California, USA - Cow pea red BW (SPAdes) (version 2) | ecosystem: Host-associated > Plants > Roots > Nodule | place: USA...
AATTTTTTTGAATCTCTCAACTCAGACCATACCAACTGCTCCAGCTATTTTTCCCATCAAGTTCAATGTCTTAGAAGTGGGGGGAAAAATTTCAAGTCAAAACAAGCACCGTAGCTACCAGAAAAAAATCCATAAGTTAAATGCCAGATTCGGACACTATTCATGCACTATTCACTACACTAGAAATGACACTATTCAAGCGCGCCGCGACACTATTCACTACACTACACAGAAACACACAGGAATGGAAACAGGCACTGAACTTAACAAAACATTAACATCACAATGAACATATACCAACTCAACCACACTTGAACACACACCAAAACACTAAACACAAACACACTGAAAATTTTACTTTGAACAAAACGATTGGTCCCCGGGAACGGCGCCAAATTTGATAGAGGCCGTACCCCACCAAATTAAAACAGAATAAATGCAATATATAAAAGTGAACCAAGTCGTCTCCCAACGACCAATATTTTCATTCAAAGCTTCAATTTCCAGATGAACACAATAATACAACATAGGGGGCGGGTTTGACAGATTTACAGATGCAACACACAATTGAAAACTTAAATGCAGACGTCTAAAATCAATGTATAAGCAGCGTTGATTCCTTGCTTCAAATGAACATCCACCAATCACAGATTACAACTCAAAATGGTTATATTAATTCTCATGGAACCGGAATTAAATACTAAGCGCAAATTAACTCGAACTCAAGTGCAATTAAGCAAAGCACACATCCATCAATCTACTACAGTTCACTAAGCATGAACACACAATGATTCCACTCTGCAAATTAAGCAAAAACAAAATGGTTTCTTCATTTAAACCCAAACGCAAATTAAGAATTGAGTGATTAACATAACTCCACCGAACAAAACACTAATCTCAAGGTTTCAATCCATTGTTTGCAAAGAATCAACACATAAACTTAGTTCCTCATGGAATTTCAATTAGGGTCCAACATAAATTTTGATTCAAACGTCCAAATGACTGCAAATTGATGCAGAAAACCTAAATTGGTGCAAGAATCGAAATTGTCTAATGGGTACACAAAGGCTAGTGGAATGGAAGAAAATAATGACTCATCAGCTGCCCTTCGCATACCACACCTTAATCAGTAAATGATACCTCAATGCATGGCACTCACTCTCAAACCCGGCTCCTTCGCCAACAACGTCTACCTCCACCCACCCGCCTCCATGCATGAATTGAAGCTCCGTTCCGAGGACTACATCCGCATGGAAGAGATGCAAACTCTCCATACAAAAATTCTGTAACGACTATACACCCTCTGCACCAACCCCCCCTACACAACCTTCCCGGCTTGACCCTAGACCCAGAGAGCCCCGAGAACCCCGCTTCACCAGATACACACCCCGAAATGTCCCTCGATCCTGTCTCCTTGACGAAGCCCTGCAGACCGACCACATACCACCACCACGCAAGTCGACCACTCCCCCAAATGCCGACATGACTAAATATTGTCGCTATCATCGAAACAACGGCCACACCACAAAGGAATACAAAGCACTCCAAGACAAGATTGAAGAATTGGTTCGCGTTGGCCACTTCCGTCGCTTCATCCGTAGAGACGACCACCCTCCACGATCCGATCACCCCTCACGTTCTGACCACCGACGCCCTCCTCGCGATTCTCGCCGTGACAAACGTCCTATGCAACCCACCAATCGCGACCCTAACCTGCTCCTACCGATATCGCCCCAACTGACCCCCCACTACGCAGCACCATTAACACCATTTCTTATGGCTTTGCTAGTGGGGGATCCACCTCATCAGCCAGAAAGAGACATCTCCACCATCTACAATCCATCAACAACATCACCCACTCCCACCACAGACGTTGCATGCCCCCCGAAACCTTCACAGACGATGATTTCCATGGCCTCAATCACCAGTAGGATGACCCCATGGTTATCAAGGTGGAGTTGGAAAATTATGTCGTCAAGAAGGTCCTCATTGACCAAGGTAGCTTAGTTGACATCCTCTATTGGGCAACATACCAAAAACTATAGCTCCCTACTACCGCTGTGGTTCCATACGATGAACCCATATATGGTTTCTCAGGGGCAAAAGTCTCCACTCGCGGCTACATCGACCTCCACACTATCTTTCGTGATGGCACTCAAACCAAGACAATCTCCATCTGCTTCCTTGTCGTCGACGCCTACATCATATAATGTCCTTCTCGATCGGCCATCCTCAACACTCGTGGTGCAGTGGTATCCACATCTCATCTGGCCATGAAATTTCCATCCCCGTCCGGCGATATCCTTACCATCCACGGCAACCAACGACTTGCGCGTGAATGCTACATGGCCAACTTACGCCCACAACTTCCCATTCTTCAAACCAATCATGTTGAGCGTCCACTCGGCTCTAGCATAGCCCTATCTAGAGATGATTTGGACCCCAAAGTAGGCCGAGATGACCGCCTCAAGCTGGTTGATGAAACTACACCATTGGAACTCCTAATGGACGCACTATCAAATTGGGCACTGGCTTACAACTCGCGCAGCGCGAAATCCTTGCGCCTACCCTCATCAGCAATACTGACCTCTTTGCCTAGTCCGCTGTTGACTTGCCCGGCGTTGACCCTCAAGTCGCATCCCACAAACTCTCCATGTACAAAGATTCCAGGTATGTCTCCCAAAAGAAACTAGGTGACGAAAGCCGACAAGTTGCTCAACGCAGGGTTCATCGAAGAAGCCCATTACACCACCTGGCTCTTCAATGTGGTATTGGTCAAGAAAGCTAACGGCAAATGGCGAATATGCATCGATTACACGGATCTCAATAAGGCCTGTCCTAGGGATGCCTACCCCTTACCCAACATCGGCTGGTTAGTTGACGGTGCAGACAGTAATAAAGTTCTCAATTTTCTGGATGCATACTATGGTTACAACAAGATTCCAATGGCCGCATCCGACATGACCAAAACAACCTTTATTACAGACGATGCTAACTACTTCTACAAAGTTATGCCATTCGGTCTCAAAACCGCAGGAGCAACGTACCAGCGATTAATGGATAAGGTCTTCAGCAACATAATGGGAAAATGTGTCGAGGTATACGTTGACGATATGGTCGTCAAATCCCTAAGTCATCACCAGCACGCTCAAGACTTGTCCACCGTCTTCTCCGCATTACGACAGTACAACCTCTGCCTCAAACGCTAAAAGTGCGTCTTCGGCGTCGACCGTGGTAAATTCCTCGGTTTTATGCTCACACAACACGGCATTGAAGCTAATCCCGAGAAATGCAATGTAATCATTGAGATGCGAAGCCCCAATAGTGTCAAAGAAGTGGAACGCCTCATTGGCCGACTAACCGCTATCTCCCGCTTCCTCCCCAAATTGGCCAAACAAACCCAACCCATTATTCAACTGCTGAAGAAATCATCCAAGTTCTCGTGGAATGACGAATGTGAACACGTTTTCCAAAAACTCAAAAACACCCTAACCTCACCACCCATCCTCCATAAGCCGGACACTCATAAACCCCTACTCATCTACATCACCGCCACGAATTACACCATAAGCGCTACGCTAGTCCAGGAGGTCGATGGCACTCAACACCCTGTGTACTTTGTCAGCCAAACCTTGCAAGATCCTGAAACCAGATACCAGATGGTGGAGAAATTAGCCTTGTCCTTAGTACACGCAGCGCGACGCTTACGTCCCTATTTTCAAAACCACAACATAATCGTCAAAACCGATTACTCCATCTATAAGATACTTCAAAAGCCAGACCTTGCCGGTCGCATGTCTTCTTGCGCCGTAGAGTTATCCGAGTTTAACATTCGTTACAAACCCCACGGCCCCATCAAAGCTTAATGTCTTCTAGACTTTGTCAACAATCTACAACAAACCCCTGAAGAGGACCAATGGACATTGTACGTTGATGGTTCTTCAAACCCAAAAGGAGCAGGTGTCGGTATCGTCTTGGAAGGCCCCAACGACATCCTCATCGAAAAATCCCTTCACTTCGCCTTCAGAACATCCAATGACCAAGCCGAGTATGAAGCCATCCTCACCGGCCTATCCCTCGCCCGCGAAGTCGGTGTCAAAACGCTGACGTGGAAAACCGATTCCAAACTCACAGTGGGACATTTAAATGACGAATTCCAGATCAAAGACCCCACCCTCCTACAATACTATCACCTGGTTCAAAATGTTATACAATTTGCTTTCAAACGAGTCTCCATCCAGCACATCCCCCGATCTGAAAACATCAGAGCCGACATATTATCCAAACTGGCCAACACCAAGCTAAAAAGCCGACAACTGGACAACCCGCTACATCCAATACCTCCGAACCGGTAACCCCCCGCCTAACGCCAACAAAAGTTGGCTTGCTAAAGCCGCCAGGTACACAATGATAGGCGATGACTTATACAAGCGAGGATATGGCTAGCCGCTTCTCAAATGTGTCACGGCCGAATAAGCCCAGTACATCATTAAAAAGTTACACGAAGGCATATGCTGTTAGTATCACGCAGCGAAATGTTTAAGCATTTGGACAAAAACCAAGAGGGGGTGAATTGGTTTTAAGTAATAAAATTAATACTTTAAATTTTTTCCAAAATTTATCGATTAAATCAAATATTAATTTCTTTAAACACAATAATAGATGAAATAAAAAGAAAGAGAAGAAGATTGAACACAAGTATTTATACTGGTTCGGATCAAAAGACCCTACGTCCAGTTGTTAATCTCTCAAGAACGAGATTAACTAAATCACTAACAAATAACAGATTACAATCAGGTAGTAAAAGTGTAAGAAAAAGAAAACACCTCTCTTGAACACACAAGAGATGAACACCTTTCTCTGAATCACACAGAGAACCTTGACCTTTGCTTTCGTAGCAACAACAACATCACTCAATCTCCTAGAACACCTCTCAGGAAAAGTTATCGCTCTACTCACACTAGGTTTTTCAAAGCTTCTTTTGAGAACACTCAGAGAACTCTCTTGTAGTCACAACACTAGCACTCTAGCTTCTAAAAAAAAGGTGAGTGAGAAGTAACTCTGATGTTCCGTAAATAGGGGTTCTAGAAATTAGGTCAAAAAGCTGAACAGTCGCGCCCAACTAACCAGGATAATCGATTATCACTAGTGATAATCAATTATTCCAATGTGTTTTATGAAAAACAAATTTTTGAGCAAATAATCGATTATCAGACGTGATAATCGATTATTCCAGTACTTTCTTGAAAAAATTGGTTCAGCTCAGGATAATCGATTATCCTAAGTGATAATCGATTATCACTTTGATTTTTCGAGAAATACCAGAATTTTCTTTGTGCAATATTGATTCTAACTATTCTAATTACATTTACAAGATAGGTTTAAACATAACAACACATGTTCTACATATTGACTTCTAGATGGCTTTCAGGCTTCTTTTATCATCATCAAAATCTTGTTTCAGCATTTAGACTTGTATTGCTTTTGCCAACATATGCAGCTATCACTCTGGCGCACGAACCATGACTACCAGAATCCTCTGTGCCGGATACTTCTAGCCGACAATGGAGGTCGATTGCCACACTTTTGTCAAAAAATGTATACCCTGCCAGAAACATGGTAACCTCATCCATTAAAAACAAGAACAGCTCCATTCTATACTATCCCCGTGGCCTTTCGCAAAGTGGGGAATGAACATTCTCAACCCTTTTCCCAGGGAAAGGCCAAGTAAGATTCCTTATAGTAGCCATCAACTACTTCACCAAGTGGATAGAGGCCAAACCATTAGCCACCATTACTACCCAACAGGTCCAACAATTCGTTTGGAAAAATATTATATGCCAATATGGCGTCCCATATACGATCATCACCGACAATGGTCGACAATTCATAGACAAAGAACTCGCTAAATTATATACCCTTTTTCCCTAGGGAAAGGCCGAGTAAAATTCCTTATAGTAGCCATCGACTACTTCACCAAGTGGATAGAGGCCAAACCATTAGCCACCATTACAGCCCAACAGGTCCAACAATTTGTCTGGAAAGATATTATACGCCGATATAGCATCCCACATACGATCATCACCGACAATGGCCGACATTTCATAGACAAAGAACTCGCTAAATTCTATATCGGCCTAGGCATCAAACATATAACCAGCTCTGTTGAACACCCACCGACTAATGTACAAGCCGAGGCAGCAAACAAAGTCATACTAGTAGAACTGCACAAATGGTTGGACAACGCCAAGGGCCGATGGGCAGAAGAATTAGTGGAAGTGTTGTGGGCCTACAAGTGTACCCTTCAATCAGCAACAAACGAATCTCCATTCAACCTAGTATACGGCGCAGACGCCATGATACCAGTCAAAATTGGTGAACCATCCCTACGCCGATAACTGTACGACCTAGCTCAAAATCACCAAAACATGAGCACCCACCTCGACCTCCTATCTGAAAAAGAGAAAAGGCCCAAATACGCAACTCAGTTGCCAAACAGAGAGCGACCAGAAAGTATAATGAGAACTTATGCCCAAGATCGTTCACAAAGGGAGACTTAGTTTGGAGAATGGCCTGCAGCGCAAAAAAGAAAGATGGCAAGTTCTCCGCCAATTGGGATGACTCATACCAAATACGCGAAGATGCCGGAGGATGAGCGTATAAGCTTGAACAATTATCAAGCAAAGAGATACCCAATACATGGAATGTGTACCATCTCAAGTTTTATTTCAGTTAAGACATCTATTATACCGAATACTTGTAACATTGGGTGTACTCTTTTTCCTCACCTGGTCTTTTTCCCTAAGGAGGATTTTGGCCAGGGAATTTTTAACGAGGCATCCCAAACTTCATGAATAAAACAAAGGGTTATTAACCTCACGTCTACTCCTTGTACTTCAACTTTAAATTGTTCTAGTTCCCCACCCTTACCACAAGTAAGCGGCCTGGGTCGAACACCCTTAACTTAATTTTAAATCGATGAAGTTCTCCACCCTTACCACAAGTAAGCGGCTTGGGTTGAACATGATTAATTCAACTTTAAATTGTTCTAGTTCCCCAACCTTACCACAAGTAAGCGACCTGGGTCGAACACCCTTAACTTAATTTTAAATCGATTAAGTTCCCCACCCTTACCACAAGTAAGCGACTTGGGTCGAACACCCTTAACTTAATTTTAAATCGATTAAGTTCCCCACCCTTACCACAAGTAAGCGGCCTGGGTCGAACACCCTTAACTTAATTTTAAATTGATTACATTCCACACCCTTACCATAAGTAAGTATCCTGGGTCGACTACCTTTAACTTAATTTTAGATCATTTTAAGTTCATCACCCTTACCACACGTAAGCGGCTCGGGTCGACTACTCTCATTAACTAACAAACATTGGTAATACTTATCCAGGTAAATAGGTATAAAACATTACCCAACAAGCGTGTTCCTATCACGTATGCTATCGTCAACAACCATAAAACAAATATATCCACAATATGCATCACATTAAAAAGCAATGAAAAATATTGTACGGGTTATTACAGACTTAGGATTCATTATGAATAGAAATCATAAAACTACATCCTAAGCCGCTTTGTTGTCGTCACTACCCACGATCGTTCCCGCGTTCATGTTCTCATTCGCCATGGTCTTCTCTACCTCCTCCTCAGGGATGCTCTCGGCTTCATTAATGAGTTGTTCGTCCACCACTTCTTTATTTACATCAAACCTCAGATCCGCCACATCTATATCCTTACAGAAAAAGGCTGCCTGCTTCACCCTTTTCTGAAACCCATTTATATGCTCTTGGATGATGCAGCTTTTTAGGTCCTCGAGCTCGACTTCTAGCCCTTCATGTTTTTCCTTCAGCTCATCATAATCCACCTCAAGGTCGGGAATCTTCCCTTTAAATTTTTCCTCTGAGTCCAAGCAGCCAACCTTCCAGGTCCTCAACCTCTTTTTCTCCCCCTTCCACTCTTCCCTCTCCTTCTCCCACGTAGCCTTTTCTTCCGCAAACTTATCAACCTTACCTTGCAGTTCCTCCAACTTGTCATGGTTCCCTTCCTTCAGCTCTCTTCGGTACAAAGACCCAACTCGATGCCCCAATATTAGTGCCTCGCTGCTAAACTCCACCATCGTCCTCACTAGATGGTCTAGCTTCATGTTATCTATTGAATTATTCAGCTTCTTCGGCATGGTGATCTCAATATCCTTCCTAACATTCATCTCTGGCAGCTCAATCAAACCAGCTTCTGGCCCTTTCGCACCATTGGACAACCCCTGCCCTAGCAAAGCAGCCCTCACTTTCTTAATATCTTTGCCTCTGCCAGGCCTAGCCGGTAATTCGGCTTTCCTCTTTGTGACGCCATGCACATGTACCTCCACCAATGACTCTTGTAAATTTGGAACTTCAGTGTTCCCGACAGCTTTCACCTTAACCGCCTTCTCCTTCCGTAGTGCTTGGAAGAGGGTCAGATTTTTCTTCCCAACTTGAGCCATATGTCCTGCATTGTACACACCAAATGTCAAATAGTTAACTTAGACACATTAAAACATTTGAAATCACAAATAGATACCTTCAATATCAATAATCGGATGAACTGAATTATAAACCCTAACTAAGCCCTTAGTGGACAGTCTATCTGTAAACTTCATTAGCACTTCCACCACCTCCCTATCCGCCGCCGACAACTCATCAGCATTCATGTCCTTATATCGCCACGGGATACCCATCCAACTAAAAGGAAATTTAGTACTCCCATCCTTGTTGAAGAAATACGACCTCCCTCCCTCCTTCACCACCACTTTGAAAAACCCATCCTTGAAGTGTTTGAACGATTCAGTAAATGCATCCAGTCTGCTTATACTCGGCCTGCTCACTAAAGATAGCCATGTTGTCGGTTGTCGTGGCCTTATGTCATAGAAGTATAAAAACATAAGGGGAGAAGGCTGCAAATACAACGACTGACAAAGGACACGGAAGGCCTGCAGAGACGCCTAGCTGTTCGGATGCAGTTGGGTAGGCGCTACATTTAATAGGTGGAGCACCCCCATAGCAAAATCGTCTAGTGGCAACCTCACATGCAGTTACGAAAAATGACACATGTACATGTAGAAGAACTTGTCGGCAACTCCTTCTTGCCCATGGCAAACACGCTCAACAGTACTCACTTGCTCCAACGATACTATATCACGGTCCACGTCCCTCGCTATGACAGGAGTACAATTCAGCCATGAGTTTAGTAGCCTGGACCATCGGAACAATGACGACTGGTTTCGAACGTCAGCCACAACCCAATCATAACCGACTTTCGCTGGCCAACTACTCTCCGCTATCTCCCAAGAGGGTCTTCCCTCACTTCAGTTATCGTCTCCATAGGAATTCTCCCCACCCCAGCCGTTGGGCTAACACTCCCCTAGGCGGCTTAGCAAATACACCTAGGCAGGTGGATAAAACACAAACCAACACTTCTCATCTCATCCTTTACCACTATAGATACACCGACAAAGGCTGGGGGACTGGTGTAATACACCTAGGCGGCTTAGTCCGACTATAGCCATAAGACTCGTCCATATAGCTGCCAAGGACGCAAATAATCACCATACATATGCCAAGCAAATGAAAGTAACCAGCCTAAACCGCTATTAGAGCAACCGGTCTAGGCCACTAAAGAAGTAGACGGCCTAAGCCGGTATCTTAAAGAAACTAAACGAGAACTTAGCATAGCGTTACCAGCAAAACCCCTAAGGCCCGCGATAGTCGTGCTAAGTGGCCTGGACTAAGGCTCAGGCCCACCTAAGGCCCAAATAGAGGCCCGACCTATGACGTGGCTAGACATAATTAATAATCTATAGATATGCATGGACCCTAGTAATTAAAGGTACGCATTCATTACTCCCTTAATTACGAGATTTGACTTTCTGAGAGTTTTTTACTGACTTGAGCATCAGAGTCTCTTCCACAGGTAACCCCTCTTGGGTTCAAACTGGTCCAAACCGAGATACCCACAGATGGCATATGGCAGCCGGGAGGAAGCCTACTGAGGAAAGTGCAGATTGAGGTAACGCTTGTGTCTGACATATCTTATTTGTTCTCCACAAGAACACATAATATTTGAATTATTTATAATTAAATTTTTTTCATTTTTTAATTTGAATGGGATAATTTGTAAAACCTAATTTTCTTTTTATTAATATGTTTCTTCAAAAGAAACCAAGCAAGCCTTTCAGCGTAAAAAGAAGAACTTTGTCTTCCTCTCATGAACACTCTCTCAACGTTTGCTCCTCTCTCCATTTTAGCTCAACCTTGATTCTTTCCACTTCCCTTCTGATGTTCATCCTTTCTTGTAACATAGCTTAGAATTGGGATCACTACGGAGTCCTCTTCAAATCCAATCAAATGTTTTCTTCCCCATGTAAGTTAAAAATCCAACCTTTGTCTCCTTTCCTATTTTATGGTTTTTACTTCCATTTAGATCATCATCAGAGCCTCATTTTCCCCCTATGTGTTATTGTGTTTTGGCTTCTTAGGTTGAATTGGGGTTTTAGTGCTCATATTCCCTTAGGCCAAAGTCCTTGTCGCTCAAGTGAGAATTTCTAGCTTAAGTGAGAAAAACCCCTAAAACACTTCTTATTTTTGTTTAATTCTAGCTTAAGCTAGAATTTTTATCTTAAACGAGAGTCCTTATCGCTTAAGCAAGAATCTCTAGCTTAAGTGAGAGTCCTTGTCACTTAAGCAAGAATATCAAGCTTAAACGAGAGCCCCTGTCGCTTAAGCGAGAATTTCTAGCTCAAACGAGAATGTTGTAGAATTTTTATTCCTTATACTTGAGATTGACTAAGTTAATTTTAAAAATATGTTGTATGAAACTATACATGAATAATATGGTATTTTTGAGACTTGACTTAATTTGTTTTACATGAGATATGAGTATTCTAAGATAACATGTGAAAGTTGTGAAAGTTTCATGTATAAATTCCTTTGGTGGTAATATAGTGTATGTAATGATTTATGAATTCAAGTAAGGTTACATCTTGACACTCTAATGAGTATTCAGACTCACATAGAGTAAAATGGTTCATGTGGTGAGAGTAGTATAAGGTCCTAGTCTAAGGGAGGATAATGACATTAGATGATCATGGATTAACCTTGTGTGTGGTAGGATGAAACTCATTCGCAATTGCTCTGTAGAGTAATAGAGGCCAGCACAAGTGCAACTTTCTAGTGAATTCGATTTCATTACATGTGTCTGGATACTTCAGTTAGTGCGTCTTCTATGTTTGGTAATACATGTTGATTTTGTTTAAAGTTTCTTCATTATTATTTGCTCATTTTATTTTCACTAGCTTACCCTTCTCCTTTTGCTTATGTTTTCTTGTTTGTCTTTTCTTTTGCAATTATCACCAAAAATTGGTGTGAGCAGACAAGGAGACGCTTGTTGATCCTTATCAAGTGGAGGGAGACGTTGTTGTTTAGAGTAGATGTTTTAGCTAATTCCTTATTCTTAGCATCCTTTTGAAGGATTCTTTCTTATGTTTTTTTTTGTATCCTTTTGAAAAACTCTTTGATGTATATTTGGATGAGTGTAATAGTTATTCTATTATACTTTTCTTGTTGCTCTTTTATATTAATGTATGTGGTGTTTCTATTTAATATTTTTTCTATTAAATGGGAAGTTACATGATTAATATATTTTTCATTTTTTTTATAAAGTAATTAATTTTTCTTTTAAAATAAAATTTCATTTCAAAAATGTGTATTTTAAAATTAAAATTAAAAAATATATATTAAAATAATATTTAATAATTCAACTTTTTTTAATATATATGTGTATTTTTTCTTAATTGACAAATGTTACTTATTAGTTTTATTAGCGAAGGGAGTTGAAGTCATAACCTTTTTCACCTTTCCTTCAAACTTTTACCACTAGGCCAACTTTATAGCTCTATGTATATATGTATAATGTGTATAAAGAGTAAAGTTGTCAATTTGGTCTAGTCCATAAGGTTTGACCCTTACACATGGATCAAAACCAAAAAATCCCACATGAACACCAAAAAGCCCACGAAAAGGAAAAGCTAACAAGGCTAAAAGAGTAACAAAAGCCAAAATAGTTAGCTCGAGCTAAAGGTTAAGCCAAGTTAACTTGGGTCAAAAATCAAGTCATGACGGTTGGGGTCAAAAATGGATCCTAATCGATTAGACTAAAGAACTGAGTTGAGCCAAACTAAACCGAAGGTTGAGCCAAACTTGGTCAAAGGTTAAGCGAAGTCTATTGAGTTGAAGAATCGAGTCATGCCAACTTAGGTTGAAGGTCGAGCTGAGTCGACCTGGATCGTAGAATTGAGCTAAGCTAGACCAGGATGAAGGTCGAGCTGACTCGAGCCTAAGGTCAAGTCGAGCTGGCCTAGACCGAAGTTTAAGTAAAGTTGGCCTCTTCGACTCGACTGAAAGTCAATTCGAGTAGGCCCAATCGAAAGTCAAGTCGAGTTTGTCTAGCCGAAGATCAAGCCAAGTCAGCCAAGCCAAAGGTTGACTCAAATCAGTTAGGGCAAAGAATCGAGTCGAGTTGAGTTAGTTCTGGTGAAGTTTGATCTATTAGCTCGGACTAAATGTTGATCTAAGTTGGTCTAGGTCGAAGATTGAGCCGAGACGATTTGATCCAAAGGCTGACCCATGTTAGTCAAGCCAGGTCGATTAGACCGAAGAATCGAGTTGGCTCAACCTAAGCCAAAGGTTGAGTAGAGCTAGTTTGGGCTAAAGAATCAAGCAAAAGGTTGAGCCAAGCAAATTTAGGTTGAAGGTCAAGCAAAGTTGGCTCTAGTGGTTGAATTGAATCTCCCTAATTAGAATAGTAGAGTTAGCTTGATTAAGGATTAAGTCGAGTCAGCCTGGCCAAAAGTCAAACTGAGTTGGTTGATAAAATGAGGGCTTATTTAGGAGTGGTTTGTGATTGGCCCATCGACCATGGATCAAATTGACACCAAGAGCAGGAGTGAATTTCAAATTCTATTGTTTTAGTTATTTGAAAATACCTTTTTAAAATTCCTATATTTGAATTTCATTTTAATTTCCTCATCCAAATAACTCATTTTTGTTTCAAATAATTTCAAATACACCAAAAAAATTAATTACTCTCTTAAATTGTCTCATTCAAATATACTATAAAAGTTAATGTCATAAACAAAAATGGAAACTTAAAAGTGCAACCTCTCTTCATCTACTCATGTTCCATTTGTGTTTTGGTGGAAATAGAAGTGAAGAAAGGATAGTGGTTGGGGTGTGGAGAGAAGAAGTAGAGAAAGGTGATGATTTGTTGTGATAGGCTAAGGTGAAGATGAAAGTAGAGTGTGATTGGGCCCATTGGTAAATTCAAAATGACACATTGGATTTGCAATGACACATCGCCATCCTTTTAAATATCTATTACCATGATTTGTTCAATGGCAAGTACTAGTTGCACAATAGCAACTAATAAGTAATTATGGCTCTCTCAAAGGACTTGTGAAATACATGGCAATAATTGCAATTGATAAATAATTTAGACATAATAGTATTTCTATAAATTGTGTTAAGGTTTAAGAAATTAAAACTATGTAAAAGAAAAGAAAAACTATTTTTGAGGTTTTATCAAACACTGAGAAAGCAGAATATATAGAAATGGTATAGTACGTTATTATTAGGGTTAGACCCATAAGTTTAATGCTAAAGTAAACCCATAAGTTTACCTAAACCCCAATTCTTTAGTAGAATGAACTTAGATTTCTATGTTAATATTTATTTCCTTGAGCACTGAACAAACTCACCTTCACAAAAAACGGGTTAAGAAAAAAATAGTTAGTCAAACTCCATTCTCATATACAAGCTTCATTCGGTATTTTGTTTTATTTATAAATCACAAAAAGATATTTCCAATACCTAATGAATCAAATATCAATTTATGTATGATCAAGCTGCCAGAAGCATTAAGTATAGAAAAAAAATACTAGCATTGAATAGAAAGGCATCTATATGTATATACAATCAACACCAATCACATGAGAGTTCAGTTGGTTATATCTAAGCCCAAAAAAAATTATTTAGTTCTTCATTGTCAGAAAAATCTCAAAAAGGAAATGTGAACAATGAAAAAAGATGAAGATCCAAGGAGATGAAAGGAGATCTTCCCAAAAACCCTTGCAATCCCAAAGGTCTTCCCAATGTGTTTTTCTCTTAAAAACCATCAGAAAGCTCCCTTTCTCTTGAGGAAGAAAGCAAAAATAAGCCAAAAGTGTCATATAATCAAAATCAGTGTCCAAAGCCAGATAGAAATGAGCTTTCTATCGAAGTCAAGTGCCACTCAACAATTAATCGCTAGGAGATAGTTCTCAGCGAAAGTCAAGTGGTGCTCAACACTATTCACAACTGGGAGGTAACGCCTAGAGGGGCCCTCAAATGAGGGGGCCAAAAAAAAACCCCAACCCCCAAAGCCCCATCTCTTGTAGGTTAGGACTAGGGCTAAGGTGGGTTAGGCCCTCCAAATAATACTACATTAAGCCATAGTGAAAGATCAAGCCAAGCGACACGGACGAGTCCAAAGACCCAGACAAGCCTGACGAACCAAATGGGTCCGATCACCCGGTCAAGTCCGAAGCCCTAGGGGGGCTCGATGACCCGGACGGGCCCTAAGGCCCGACGGTTTGGACGAGCCCAACAATCCGGATGGACCTGATGATCCATATGGGTCTGACGACCCGAACATGCCCGATGATGCGGACGGGCCCGAGGATACGGGCAGGCCTGACAACCCAGACAGGCCTGTCCGACTTGTTAGGCCTGTTCTGGTCGTCAAACTCATCTTACTCATCGGGCCCATCGGGTGCGTGGGTCCCATTCGGGTCGTCACATTTGTTCAGGTCGTTGGGCCCGTCTAGTTGTCAGGTCCGTCTAGGTTTTCGGGTTTGTCTGATTTTTTGGGTTTGTCTAGGTCGTGACGCTTGTCCGAGTCATCAGTCCCGTTCGTGCCATCGTGCAAGTATGGGTCGTTTGGCCCATCCGAATCGTCGTGCCCAACCGAATAGTCAGGCCCTACCGGATCCTCGGGCCCATTCAGATCCTCGGGCTTGTTCGGGTCGTCGAGTCGTTCGTGTCGTCGGACCCGTTCGGGTCTTTGGACCCGTCTAGGTCGTTGAGCCCATCCGGGTCGTCGTGCTTCTCCAGGTCATCGGGCCCGTCCCACTAATAATAATATATTTTATATGTTGAAGATGAAAGCCCATGGATTGCGCTGGCCCATAGGGCTTTTGTGGAATTTTTGGCCCTATGAATGATGTGACCCCACCAAGCCCAATTGCAACTTCAAGCCCAAGCCCAAGCCCATTAAAAGGCCCAATTACAAGATCAATGATAAAAAAGATTCAAAAGGGCCTCCTATTAGATGATCACAAATTCAATGGGCTTCTCACATTCTTTACATGGGCCAAAGAGATCACAAAGACTTGAAGAAGTGCATGTAAATCTAGTAGTGTAGATTTAAATT
>Ga0209389_1001849_pt1 | contig 15477 bp, 9 predicted proteins | sample CowpearedBW_FD_187526 | JGI IMG/M metagenome (GOLD analysis project Ga0209389, IMG submission 187526) | Root nodule microbial communities of legume samples collected from California, USA - Cow pea red BW (SPAdes) (version 2) | ecosystem: Host-associated > Plants > Roots > Nodule | place: USA...
TATATATATATATATATATATATCATTCATTTTAAAGTACATTTTCATCTGAATTTATTAAAATTAGTAGTTCGTAAGGAAAAATATTAATATTAAAAGATATGTTCAATTTTTTTTTTATTGAAAGGTAGTTAAACTTTTTTTATTCAACTTAAAAAAAAAATTATGTGTTTAACCCTTGATTGTTGGTTCAAGCTGATCAAGTCGACAACTTAGTGGTTTATCCAGCAATTTGTGGGCTGGTCTTAATCTACACAGTTTTTCTGATTTTTTTGTTTATATTGATTTTTTGGTTTTATAGACTTCATTTTTTTTTTATTTAAAGATGTTCTTAATTTATTTTGGTTCCGGTGAAAAGAATTCTTTGATTTTAGTTACTCTAAAAACTACAATTATTTATAATACAACGTGACACTTATTAATTATTTGTGAGCAAAAGTCAAATGATAATTTTCAATGATGAAGACTAACAATAGTATGATATGATATCAAAAATAACATCGTTAAAAATAAATTTTAAATTATTTAAAAAAAGGATGTTTTGTTTATTTTAAACGGAACTTTAAAAAACTAAAATTAGTGATTTAAATTTTGAAGGAATGGAAAATAGAAGATATATTACAAGAAGTATAGAATCAACTTCTGTTTTTGTAAGGATTAAAAACAATAATTTTAAATTTCACAAGAATAAGAAAAACGTTATAAGAACAAAGTCAAAATTTGATTTCAAGAATTAAACATATATTTAAAATTTATTTGTTTCATGTTAGGGTTACGGGTAAGTTCATCAATTTTGATAGCTAAAATAATCTAATTTTATTGTTTTTGGTACAATATTACTTAGTAAAAACAGAAAACGTAGACTCAATTAGAATTAGCTTTTCAGTCTATTGAAGTTTTTTTGTTTATTTTAAAGCGCCACAATTTTCTTTTAAAGTTAGATAGTTTTAAAAATAACCGAACATGTAAATTGATTTTAACTTTGAAAAAAAAATGATTCATTTTATCTTTTTAATAAATCTATATGCTATAGTTCTTTTACATATTTATTAACTTAAATTCCAACCACACACATATACAATCACAAGTAAAGTTGTACAGTGAGGTTTTTCTAAGTCACAATGCTGAAAACGAACAATTACATAAGATGGAACTTATTGTATGATATGACTTAATAAAGCTTGCATTGCATGCTTGATTAAAAATTTCTCATTATAAGTTAAAAAAATAAAATCTAACTCATAATATTGAAGTTTATTTTACTAATATAACCATTATAATCAATGTCCCAAACTGTCTGAGCACTCTCAACCCAAAACCTTAAGGCAATGAGTTTATGGGTCTTGATTCTTATATAGTGCTATACTTTCTCATTTCTGGTCAATGTGGGACTTAGACTCACACTTAGATTCCTAACACAAACTCCATTAATTTATATTTTAATATTTGTAAAGAATTTTTCTATTCATCTTCGTATCATTTTCTTACTAATTAAAAAATCCTCCTCTCCGCACCTTCATTATTATTACAAAACAAAACATATACCATTGAAAATGTATGCCAACTAACTTCAACTTATTTTAACTCAATTCCAATAACATTAGGTTCAAGTGTCAACTATGAAAATGAATTAAATCCTCGTATAGAACTTTCCCTTAACAATTTTGTCTAGTTTGAACAACATTAACTTCAAAAACAAAATACCTATTGTCTATATAAAAGACAAAAAATTGTTCATTGCAGTTTCGTTTTAGCTATGCTTATTAACACAACGAAACTCTAATCCAATTCCAAGGTTTTTATCAGAGAGTCTACAAAACTCATCATAAGACAAACCAAGTTGATGTAAAACTGTTACTGTAGAAAACACCAATGTTGTCAGGGGAAACTAGGCATGATTGTGTGCACTACGAATCCGATGATGAAACCTTTAGCTGTTCTTGCGGGTTCATAGGGTTCGGGAGAAACCAAGTTTATGACAGCAGCATCAATGGAGCAAACAATGAAGATTCAGAGGAGCTATTTGAGATCAATCTGAAGGAGTCATTGGAGACAATATCAGAAGACTGTGAGAGCAGTGTGTTCTCTTTCGACATTCACAACGACAACGACACAGATGTTGTTCATGTGGCAGTAGACCACGTTGGAGAATCAAGCATGGAAGCCCTTTTATGGACTTTGAACCATGCTGTCACACCCTCTACCACTGTCTATCTCATACACGTTTTTCCTCAAATCAGACTCATCCCAAGCCCATGTGAGTCATCATCTTCTTTAAGAGAAACTGTTACATAGTTCATCATCATCACATGGTCCAGACTATAATTTTGGTTATTTTTCAAAAGTTGAAAATTTTGGTTGTTACCATTTTCATTAATTAAAATGCTGAAGTCAACGAATGAATGAAGTGGTTGTTTGTTTCCATTGATTAATCAAGCCATTCATTGAGCTATGACTTTGTGTGCTTGATCTTTGATGGCAGTTGGAAAATTTCCTAGGAATCGTGTGAATGCAGAGTATGTTTACTTTCACTTGACTCAACAGAAAAGCAAGAGAATATTGCTCCTTCAAGAGTTCATTGACTTGTGCCTTGATTCAAAGGTAAAGAAATTTTCTCACACAAAAACAATACACAGTTTGATGGTTGAAAAATATCACTTTCATGGAATTTAATATGTAAAGAAAAAGTGCAGGTTAAGGTGGAAGTGATGGTTGTAGAGGGTGACAACGTTGCCAAAGCAATAACAGAACTAGTTAGAGATCATGATATAAGAAAACTAGTGATTGGAATCACCAAATCTAATTTAAGGTACCATTTCATGCAATAATCTAAAATTAAATTAATAGCAATAATTGTTTCTACTGATCTGTCACTAATTTTTTTCTGAGTAGCAAATCCGTGTCTAGAAGGAGAAATGGTATAGCAGATAAGATCCTGAGAAATGCAGCAGAGATCTGTGATGTTAAAATAATATGCGATGGAAATGAAGTGACAGATGAAATGATTAGCAGTTTCGGAGTTGCACATGAAGAGAATGAATCATGTGGTTTTGTTCCTCTTATGCGTTTTGTGTCCAATCCTATATGGCTATTTAGACCCAGATTTTGATCAATAACCCTGTTTTAATATAGTATTACCAAAAGGTGGTGCATAAAAATGTCATTAATTAGTGAATAATTGATGTTTAAAGAGCTAATTATCATTATGGAGATGTATGTATTAGAGAATTGTAATTACTGAAAGTGGCAATTGTCTATTCCAAGCAATTAGTGGTGAGCATGTGATGCATGATGATGTGGTGAGTTAGGCTGAAAGTATTTTATACTAATGTTGTTGTAACGTGTGGTGGTTGCAGAGACTTCAAATTGTTGCTCTCAAAATTACAATACACATGCATCACTGGCCTGAGATAAGATAATATTTATATCAAATATCATAAATTCAATTGACCAAGTGGTAGTTTAAATTATCTACTATTTCTTAAAAATGGTTTTAGTTTTAAATTGCTCTGACTTTTGAAACAACTAAAGTATTCAATGATCTATTTACATAATTGTTTGGGATTAATTCTTGAAATAAAGTTACATTTTTTTATTTTCTAAAATCTTGCTTTTTTTGACTTCTGATCTATTTTAGCTTTGGTCCTTGTTGGTTTATTTTAGTACCTTTAAATTTATTTTTTCTTTTGTGTTTTACTGACTACTTTTAAGGGATTAATTCAAAATAAAAAAAATAATATGAAGACTAAAAAAATATTTACCAAAATCAAGATAATAAATTTCATAGAATTCAAGTTTTTTTTTAAAATTCAATTATATATCAAGTACTAGTGAAATATATACACATAAATGATACTCCTGTCGGTTGCGTGTAATTTGAATAATTCATACTAATGTGGAAATTAAGAGATTAAAACATTATTTATTAATTAGTATTGTATAGTTAACATAATTAATGAATAAAGTCAATAAGTATTTATTGGGGCTATAATAGAGGCTGGATTTGGCTGAGGAATGATAGTATAAGCTGGATATTTAGACCAGTAAATACAAAGTATTTGTTGAAATCTACTAAGAATTTGTGTTTTTTTTATATATTTGTACTCCTCATTTAAAATAAACATGAATAAAAGTGTAACTGATTTGTAATCTTCTCCGCTCTTTTTAAAAAGTAAGTTGATAGATAGAACTTCTTTTTCAAAAGTAGAAGCCGCATTCTCTATAGTAGTCAATGCAGCAATTTGTAAGAAAAGGTTCCGAAACAAAATGAAATTGCCATTAAAAACTTAAATTGTAGCACAGTCTAACCTATATTCATACAAATTAAGAATCAGAACTTTATTTATTTTAAGAAATGTTTTAATGTTAATTGTTTTTCTTCGCATGACTATCACACAACATTTGTTTTCATTATCACTCTTTAATTTTATTATATCTACAAAAATAATTATAAACTGAATAAAAATAAAAGTATGAGTGATGCAATATTATTATTTTAGCATCAGGAGGAGCTAGCTCACATTTGTTTTGAAAGAAATGGTGTGGAGATTAAAATGAGGATGTTGGATGATGCAGATGTGCTCCACTATCATTTTACCAATTGGGGAGCTTAGAGCATCATCACCAGCATTGGCTGGTAGTGAATAAATGTTGTTTTTATATGACTTGTATTTGAGATGACAGAGAAGGCATGCATTAATTGTGCCATACAAATATGAAACTGCAAATAGCCAACAAAAAACAAACATACAATTCCTCATGGTCTGTTTTCTGAAACATTGAAAAAAACTTCCTCCCCTCTTGACAGAAACCATTGGCAATCAATAGTGTCTGTCTCTACCTCTAGAAGAAATCAAACTCCAGATAATTATCAGAACCTTTCTGATTAGCTATTGACATGTGATTAACAGCCTTTTCACCAGCACCACCTGATGAGGCTGGGGAGGGTATCTTCTCAAACTCCACAGCCTTTGGGATCTCAGGTGGAGTAGCACATCTGATCAATGCCCAGTTCACACCTTCAAAAAAAGGGTGTTGCTTTATCTCAGTTGCACCTCTTTTGTATGCCAATCTGTGCTGGGGTTCTTTCACAAGCAACCCCCTTATGAGATCTCTTGCTGCAAAACTCACAACAGGTGCTTCTGGAAAACGCAGCGGCTGACCCACGACGTTGAACAGTGTGGCTCGGTTGCCGGATCCCTTGAAAGGAGTTTTTCCGAACAACAGCTCGTAAAGAAAGATCCCAAAAGTCCACCAATCAACTGCACTGCCATGACCTTCACCCTTGATGATCTCAGGTGCCAGGTATTCATGAGTTCCGACAAATGACATGGACCGAGCATCGGTAGGCTCTGCAATCAGCTCAGGTAATGGGCTCACTTGGTTGCCAATTTCAGTTTTTGGCTTCCGGTCTTTCTTTGATTTGCTGGAGAAGAGGCGGGGTGAAAAGCATGTGGTGGGGGCAACACAGGATGGTTGGATGCAGGAAGGTGGTTCAATACATGCAGGTTGGACACAGTAAACAGGGTTCTTTCTTAAAGGCTCAGAATCCGTGGATGAGGTTTTCACAAGGGTTGGACTCACGGCACATCGGAGGGAAAGATCAAAGTCAGAGAGCATAATATGTCCGTCGTCCCTAACAAGGACATTTTCTGGCTTAAGGTCACGGTAGACAATCCCAAGCATGTGGAGGTACTCCAAAGCCAGAAGGACCTCTGCTACATAAAATCTGCAATTTACAAGGAAATTATCAGTGATTACCATCAAATCATATTAACATAACTGCCAAAACCAGGAAAAGTACCCAAAAGGAAAGAAACCATGACTAAGAGGCTTAAGGAGCATTCAGACATCTCATTTTCAGCTGAAAGAATTTATAGAAAATCAAAAGCTTTCCTTAAACCATGACTAGTTACATACAGTTACAATTTGCACTTAAGTTATCTTACCTTAAACAAGCTTTCAAAGATTCACTTTTACTATGGTTGAGGTTATGTATTGATTTGTTCATTTAGAAAAATGAAAGCAGACATCAAACCCGCAATTGATATATGAAATTGTCTGGAATATAGTATTTGACTTCATATAGGACTTGGATACATCAACCAGAAGCATCATAAACCATTGAAAAGTAAAACAAGCAAACCCACATGTTAAAGAACTCGTATCACAACCTCCACCTATACTTTCCATGCATGCATGAGAGGAAGATTCTACACTTAAAATTAGATGTTCTTTACATATTAAGCAATTAAGTGGTCATAGATGTTTGTATAATGGAAACCAGGATCTGGATACAAGGATAAAGTGATCAAAGCATTAGAATTAGGTTGTTTAAAGTGCAGCAATTAGAGCAATAACCACAAATAAGGATGAGGCCACTGCAACCACCTACATGAGTTTATCCAGGGACAATTTTGAAAATAAACTAAAAGACAAATGCTTTAGTTGTAATTACAACACCCTGAGAAGACTCAAATCTAGTTTCTTTCCCAGTAGAATAACAAGCCAGTAAGCACTGTATCTGAAATCGGATCCAATTTTCACTAAATAGTATAAGAAAACGGAGAAACTCTAAAGGAGAAATACAGTGAGTATAATAATCAGTATGAATGGACCAAAATTAAATTGTAATTTAAACATACTTTACTGCCTGCTCAGGAAAATGCTTCCCTGGTTGCTTCTGCCTGAGAGTATGGAGGTCACCACCTGGGCAGAATTCCATTACCAAACATGAGAATTTCTCAGTTTCAAAATGAGTGTACAAAGTTGGGAGAAACGGGTGATCAAGAGACTGCAGGATTTCTCGTTCTGTCTGAGCACGAAGTAGCTTTTTGCGACTCGCTAGGGACCCTTTGTCCATTACCTTCATTGCAAAGTAACATTTAGTTCCACTCAACTCAGAGAGATAAACACTGCCTATATCCCCACAACCCAGCCTCTTCAGTAGTCTAAAGTGACCTAATCCCAACACCCCATCTCTACTTCGAACTGCTTGAATGGCTTCCCATCTCAAGTCATTTGCCTTGTGAGGTTTGTTTATGCTGCTACTAAAGCTACTACAAGTACTCTCATCACTCACATCACTGCTCGTGCTTCCTCTGTAAATACTGCTCTTACCACTCTCAACAAAATCAGCTCTGTCACTAATCTTGGCACTTCCACTTGTCTTTGCAAGACTGCTCGCCCCATCACTAACTTTGGCAGAAACAGAACTGTTCTTTACACTTCCATATTCCGATGTCTTTTTGTCTTGGTCAATGGAGCTTTCCTGTGACCCTATGTTCTCATTAACAGCACGATCTGCCTTGTCTAGAACAGATGAAGAAGCACCAGAACTACTTTTATTGCTCAAGGATTCGGCAGACCCCTTTTGGATTGAAACTCCTAACTTCTTGTTTTCAGCAGTTTCCCCAGTATTCTGCTTGGACACGCTCCCTACAGACTTGGATAAATCCTCTGGACCAGCCAGCTCCGTTTTCCCTGTTTTCAGGGAAGCTGGATTCCCTGAAGACCCGTTGTCTTTTGCCTCAAGAGTTTGAATTCCAGCCGTCTTCTGATGGTGTTTCGGAAGAGATCTAGAGCTAGTTTTTGAGTCCATCAGAAATACTAAAAACTTTCAATCAAGATCAAATTGACCAAACCAGTGGCTCAGCACCCATTTATCTCTCCAAAAACAACAAACAACCTATAAAAAAGCCACCAACATCGCAAAAAAGCAGTCAGCCGTCAAGCCACAGTATGAAAACCATGCCAGTGTAACGGGTGCGTGTTAACAGATATTCATGAACCAATCCACAAAACAAACACTTCAAACATCAATAAATTCACAACATAATTTCCTCACATTCAGAATCAGACAAATAGATCCTTTTAACAGATAAAACCAAAACAGTTCCTCCACTTGACACATAACAGCACAAGTACATCACAACCTAACCAAAACACAAGAAGATAATTAACCAACCAAGACCTCAGACTGCAGCAGAAAGGTGAACCCCATCCCATATTATCCATGAACAAACAGAGGACATAACCCTAAGACCAATTTTAACAAGAAGAGATACCATATATCTACATCCCTAGCAAAGCTGCATGCAAAGCACGATCCAACAAGACAAGAATCAACCAAAAAACAGAAAAGAAAAAAAAAATCAGAGAAGAAGATGAAAGGGTTGGACTTAGAAGACCAAGAGAAGAGTAAAGTAAAAAGGTCAAATTTGCCGGCAAAAACGGGGAAAACCATATTTTGGAGAGAAAAAAAAAAGGTATTGGGGTTGGAGGGAAATAAATTACCAGAAGCAGGTTGAAGAGAGTGATCCTGAGAGAATTGTATAAAAAATGGATCTTGAAGAGGAAAAGTGGAATCTGAAGCAGATCGGAAGAGGGAGAGAGAAACCCAGATGGAAAAAAAGAGTTAAACTTGAAGAGCTATGGCGAAAAGTAAATGAGAAGTGAGGGATTGGAAGAAAGGGAAAGTAAGAAGAGAACAAAAGAGTACCTAATTTGAAGGATCAGAACACAGCTTCGTTGCTTTAGCAGAGAGAGAGAGAGAGATAGCACTGTAGATAGGGAGCTGGTGGTAGCTTAGAGAGAGAAAGAGAGAAAAAGGAGAGAGAGAGGGGTCAAAGGTAAAGCAAAGCTTTTTTCTTGATTCAATAATTTCAAAGGGTTTTTGTCGCCAAAACCAAGAGAGGTCCAAATCACTAAACAGTTCTGAGGTCTTGCACCTGTCTGTCATGCCTTTGCCCAAATAATTCTTTTATCCTTTTCATTTTATCTCTTTTCTTTTTCCTTTCTTTTTTATTTATTTTTCAATGCTAATGTATAAAGGTATGCATACATCAATGACTATTTTCATGTGTTATGCAAATTATTCAAACTTTTTCAATATATTAAACACAAATTCTAGCTATGGGTATTAAATGAAAAATCAAATTCTTCTATTAGGAAATATTATTAGTATATTGTAGAATTTTAATACATCTCAAGAAAATTTTAATAGTTTTTTGTACTAATTTATATTCAGTGTATTCAAAAAAATTGTCTGACGAAACCTTTCTAAAGATATTTTTGAATGGTGTTTTGTGTATATTATTATTAATATAAAACATGTTACTTACTTGTATACGGAGTAGAATTAAAAACTAAATACGGACAAATGAGGCAAAACTAGATACTATTGAAAAGTTAGTTAGTTCGTTATGTTTGAAAAGTTAAATAAATCCGAAAAGTTAATTTGTTGGAATTTGTTGATAATTGAATTATTTGGAATTAGTAAAAGTTTATGTTAATCAATAAATATAAAATGATGTATATGTATTTAAATAATATTTTATATCAAATTTAATTTTATGCTGTTTTATAAAGATGTGTTCTAGAATTATTTTCAATTTTAAATATATTTAGGTTTAATTATTATAACTTTTATATTTTATATTTTATATTTTATTATTAAGCTTACACATAGTCTTAAAATATTTTAAAATTAAATTTAAAAATAAATAATACACTTCAAAAATATTTGGTACAAGATAAATTTGTAGTTTATGAAAATCTTAGCATAAATATCTTGTCATCATGTTTTGGTTTTTCTCTGTCGTTAATGGTTGTAGTTATTTTTGATATAAATCATTTCATAGTTGGTAATAGGAAGGAATGATAACGTGGGTCAGTTTATTTAGTTTTAGTTCGTCTCGTATTTATCTCGTAAAAATTGTAAATTCATATTATTTAGAAAGAAAGTGTAGTATGATTATGATTTTAATTTTTTTGTCCTGTACTGTATACTGTTTATTATGTTATGAAAGTTTGCAGACTGACCCACAAACTACATAACAAGTTATTTGTTTGGTAATATTTTTCTTCTCTAAAATATTAAGATACAAAATTTTAATAACTTTATTTTCACTTTATTAAATTAGTAGAAATAATAAGTTTTATAAATTCATTTCTTAAAATAAATAATATTTTTAATTTATAATATCTAATTTCTAAGTATAAGTCCATTGAAAATATAAACAACTTTGAACTAGGTTGAAAAAAAAAAAATTCAAATGAAGAAGTTACTCTCGGATAAACTAAACATGGATGAATGAATTAACTCCTGATGAACTAAAAAAGAAAAGTAAATAAACAAGTTACTTATAATTCTTCATTCACTTAACATTTTTTTCTAGCAGATTCGTGCATTGTCATCCATAGTAAGAGTTAAGGAAATCTTTTACTGCAATAAAACCATCATGTTACTTTTATTTTACCTAGGAAATAGTTATAGTTTATATTAAAATAAAAAAATTACTTTTTTAAATTATAAAATATTTCTAGAAGTACTTAGGAATAACTAAACGAAGTTTAGTTATTTTTGAAAGAAATAAAATTTCTAAAGTTCATGAGTTTTAAACATAACAAAATTTTCTAACATCAAACACTTCCTTAGTTACTTTGTAACTTATGTTTGTATAGTGGTTGAAATTTCCTAAAGTGTAATGAAATATAATTTATTTTAAGAAAAGAAAAATACACATTTAATGATTACTACGACATAAGATATGAAAAAAGTGATTTTTTTTAAATACATCTTAAAATAACATTAGAAACTTACAATTTACTTAAAAACTTTTTTTTTATTAAATACTTATAGCAACGGTACAATCTACTTTAAACCTGTTTATCAAACACAGCTAGTAAGTTAAAGCAGGTTTTTCAAATGATAAAAATATAAAATCTAGTTTAAATATTATGAAAGACAAACCTTAATATTTGGATCATACATCGATTGTAAACCGAATTTTGGTGATGATTTACATGGAAAAAAGTATTATTTTTAACCTGTTTGACAGCTGTGAGTAGAATAAAAATAATGAGTTGAATCTTAACACGAATTCTTATGAAATATTGAGCACAAGTTTCGAACTAGAATATTAGTTAAATAGTTAATAATTGGATATTTACAATAAAAAAAATTTTGAGTTCATGTTATTGAGGAAGAAAGTGTGACCAGGTTGAATAAGACGACAACTTCGTTATTGTCGGGAGAATCTAATGCCTACCATCCTATATTTCTTCTTTTAATGGTAGGAAGGCCTATTTTTTTAAAATATTGTAATAATTTAACTTCATTAAATTTTATTTTTTTTACTAATTTAAGTCTTTTAATTAATTTTTTACTAAAATAATTATTTTGCTGAGTGTTAAAAAATGTTATGTTTTTCAAAACTTATGTTATTTGATATTTTGGTTAACTAAACTAACATAGATATTTTTCTATCATGATTTTCTTTATGTATTTTTATTAGAAAACAAAAAAAAAATGATAATATAATATAATTTTAATTATTTTACAATTTTGAATATTTTAATTATTTCTCATCACCAGATGTTTAAAATATTTTCAATCTCTATCATCAATCATGGTATGTTAATTATTTGATACCAATTCAATCACACACTTAAACAATAATCTAGTTGACGGTAAAATTAAAGTTGCAAACTCAATCAATAAAATTTTGATTTTTTTTAATAAAAACTCAATTGAAGATATATGTGTTTATAATTAGCTTCATTAAGTTTTTTTCTAATACGTATACATAAATAATTTTTCATATACGGTGAAATTTTGCAACTTTTAAAAAGTAAAAAAAATCCTTAATTTATTAACAAAATAATGACATGTTATAAAAAAATAAAATGAGTACAATATTGTTGCATTTCCAATATTTATAAAATCATGTTATATTGATCTTTCTATTATTTCAAAAACCATAACACGTTTTAAAAATTGAGTATTTATTAAAAAATTAAGTTTGTGATAAGAACTCAATTAAGTTACAATAATAGAAAAAGGAATTGAGAGATAAAATTGCAAAATTTTCACAATTAAGTTAAGAAAGAAAACATGGGATGCAAAATTAAACAAGTTAAAGAAAGGAAAAAGAAAGGGAATAATAAATAAAATTCCTATAGACAATAATTGTTATTATGATTATGTTGGCATTGTTCATCTGATGGAAATACAAATTCCCATCACTTAAGCCGACATGAAGATTTTTGGTTACCTAAAATGGGTGCTACTTTCCTCTGCAGTCAATAAAATCACCAAGTAATGGACCAACGGTTCATGGAATGTTTGGGTGATCCAATGAAAAATAGAGGTGTATTACTGAATCATCTTCCCTATAATAACTTTTGGTGGACCACACTCACTCAATCACTCACCCCATATTCATATTATGAATCACATAATCATACACATTATGTACATACCAATACCAGAAAACAACTATTTTAATCTCATTCCAAAATTAAAATATGACTTATAATAACACTAACCTATGCTCTTCTCATTCATTCATTACAGGGCCCAGTTTCTTAATGCAATTCCTATGATGGGACAAGGGATCACACAAGGATCACTTAATCCCTTTTCTGTTCTTTATGTCACCAATTCAGAAAGAGAAATATATACACAGAGGTTGCATTAATTAATAACTTTTCCCTCAAATTGGTTTCATTAGTGTGTGTGCAAGTAGATGGAGCTTTAGGTGTTTTTTTTTTTCTGGAGATGAGTGATTCTGCAAGTGTACAACTGTATAAGGTCCCAACTGAGTATGAAATCTCATAAAGAATAACAATGGAGGTGGTTGGAATTCATTTTCTCATATATGAACACCACCCAGATAATAAATAATGAACAACTTCTTGAGCTTCTTTTGTGATTCATGTAATCCAAATATCTCTCTTTCCCAAACGCACATCCACAAACACATCTTATTTTGACAGTCACAGTGAGATGTGCAAGTGCAAGCACCAGAGCCAAGCAAAACAAGTACTCATTCATGTGTGCAAATATCAGCAACTGAGGCTTTTAATCCCCTCCTCAAAAATCTTGAACAAGGGTTTTCAAAAGAGTGAAAATTTCTTGAGAGCTATCACTAGAACTCTTTCCCTTAAATAACCACAACAGAAGTGACACTTGTCAGTTATAGTACATGCTACATATACATGGCCCTAGTATAACATATCTTATATAGGATATGACCAAAAATGTCCACTTCAAACATGAACAAAGTGTTTTCTTTTTCTTTCTAGACTTTTTCTTTCATGTATGTTGTATTTTTTTCCTGCTATAATGTTTTTCAGACAGTAGTTACGTATGAGCCATTGCTCACCGAATTGGAAAAATCTGAACACGGAACTGAGAATCTAAGTGTCTAAAAACGACAATAAATCAACTTTGAAGTGTGACTTGAATTTTTTACCACGGTTTTGTTTGATTGCTGGTGTAGTGGACAACTTTCTTGGCTTGTGTCTTGTCTAGAGTCATTCAGCAATAGCCACATGGGGGCAAGAAAAAGAAGGTTGTGAATTAACATTAAGATTAGTGTGTTTTGGAATTTGATTCCACAATATGTTAGCTAAGTTTGGTCCCAGAATAAAAGTACTCCACGCTTCTTTGGTCCTTTCCCCCTCTCAAACAGACACTTTGTTTTCTCAGTTGCTTTCCTCTTTTTTATAGACCCTTCCCCCTAAAAATATTTTTTCCTGGGTCAAACCAAACTTTATTATTTTTGGGTGAGTTTTATCCTTTTGTGTCTAGGCTTTTTTGGTTGTGGAAAATGTTGAATCATGATAAGATTTTTCTCGCCTTTTATTTTTCTAGGTTTAGAAACGTGTGGTGTGTTAAGAGTGAGTGGAACCAAACTAAGACAACTTTTCTCATATACAAAAATAGTGTCAGCTTTTGTATTTTTGAGTTGCATGAGAATATATATGTATACTTCATTTCAGAATTATTTCTTTTAAAAGTAATATTGATTGATTGATTGAACTATTTGGTTTTGTTTATTCTAGTCAAAGTTATCAACTCCAGCTATAGTAATTTATATTAACTCACTGCTCCAAAAAGTTTTTAAACATGGCTGCTGTATAACAAATTCATGAATTCCAATGTAGAGATTGAACAATGAATAGTCGTGAAGCTTAGGCATTGGTCATCTTCTTTCTCTATCCTTCACAGGAGTTCAAATTTCAGTAAAATTTAACCAAAGAAAAAAAAAACGAAGTTAGGAGTTGCAGTTAATTGAGAATTAATAATCAACCAACGGATTCAATCACTGTCTCAGAACCCGACATGGTCTTACAGATAACATTGTGTGACGATATAACACTTTTTGACCTTTTTAGGGCATTATTTGTGACCTTCTAAACCATGCAAGTTGAGGAAACCTTTGCATATGTTTGTTTCTACTAACCCTGGTTTCAATTTTCCCTTGAGGCTATGAAACAATATATGGGAATACTAAAAAAATTGCAAAGGGAAAATAAAATATAAGAGAAAAAACAAAGCAGATCTGAGTTCCATGCATAGAGTTGCGAGCTACTTACTTACCCCATGCCCACATGCAGGTCTCTCTGTATTTTGAATCAAAACTAGCAGTTTCATGCAGTGGTCCTCTTCTCCTCACTCATATTAAACTCATTATTATACTTTCTATGATTAAATATTACTGAGACAGTGATATTATAAGAGCAGCTACCAAATGGAAGGAGCAGTACAATGAGATTTTGACATGTGGCATGCATGTGAGTCTTGGGCCCCTCAACAAATAATTTACATATATAGTTATTTTATTAAAAATATTTGGGTCTGAGCAAAGTTTGAATTGTTTTTTGTTTTACTGGTAGAAGGGAATATATTCCTTCAAGCGGGAGAGTCTGATGATTCAGAGTTTGATAGTCTCACCAAGCAGAAAAAAGCTTTTAAGAAAAGCATTGGATATGTAGGATTTGGCTGCTAGTTTCTTCACTTTTAGCTTTACTTTTTAGTTTCTTTTGATGTCAAAATCTACACCACCAAAGGGAATGTAAAAATTTTGGCTTTGGCGAATTGGTTGGATAAAAATTTGACTGCTACTGTGAGGCTGTAACCTATTAACAAGGCACAACACAGGTCAAGGTTTTGTTGGCATGGCTAAACGGTCCAACCTTTTCCTTTGAGGCCACTTTCTCACACTTATCATCATTCACATCCTTGACCTGTGAACTGTCTGGAAAGAGAAAAATGTGTGGACCAATTATGATGGGGAAAGTTCTTTAATGTGGATTACTGAGTTTAAGAGCTGTTCTTATCTTTTTCATTGGAATGATGGAGGAGTCAAGTTGAATGTTGTTAGTTATCAAATATTGAGACATTAAATGTTTTACTAGACATGCCATGTAAAATATAGTTTGACAGCATGTGAAGTGAGTAACGGTAGAACTGCATCAAACCTGTAAGAATATTGATTGGTGCCACAGCCGAGGGATGCGGGAGTGTAAGAAGTCAATTATTGTGACAGAGCACAGCGTGAGAATATTCCCCCAAATGCGACAAAACGCAACAACACCCTTCTCTCTCACTTTTTTTTTTATCTAGAATGTGGCTAGTAGTATTGCAGTTGCAGGCCATCCCAAACATGATCCAATAGATACAGAGGG
>Ga0209389_1001851_pt1 | contig 15471 bp, 5 predicted proteins | sample CowpearedBW_FD_187526 | JGI IMG/M metagenome (GOLD analysis project Ga0209389, IMG submission 187526) | Root nodule microbial communities of legume samples collected from California, USA - Cow pea red BW (SPAdes) (version 2) | ecosystem: Host-associated > Plants > Roots > Nodule | place: USA...
GTGATAGATAAGATGATTTGTTAACAGAGATTTGAGATATTAAAAGTAATAGCATGTTTACATCTGCGTATTTATTATGTTCACTATATTCGAGACATTGGACCACAAATCTATTCAAAATTTCAACGTCCTATAAGCTATCTAATATAGTAAGTAAATTAACTAATACTTTCTTCTTTTTTTCTTAAATCTATTTTTCATATACTCTAAACTCACAACATTTTTTTAAATTATTATGACGAATGATCTTTTGAGATTTGAGATTATATTAAGAATAAATATAATTTTAGTCTTTAACTTTAACTTGAAATTAAAATCATTGCCATCCCATATTTTGATATAATTAATCTTCAAGTTTTAAAAATAAATAAATATCTTTCTAGTTCAATTACATCAATTTCTTTTATGTATGAAACAACAGTTTAAGTTTTCGTTTAGATTAATTGAACCATTTGACATATTTTAATTCAACTATTATTTTGAAATATTGTAAAAAAGAAACATAACTTAAGATACCTATATTTATTCATTTCTAAAGTTTGTAAATCAAAATATATCAAAATTATTTCAGACAGAAATAAATTTTAATTTCACATCCAAAATTAAAAACTAAAAACATATTTAAATCCTTATATTCAAATAAACTATAAAGCAACATCTTTCGAGAAAAGAGTGTATGTTTTACAATAAAAGAAAAAATAAATAAATATAATATAGAGAGAAAGAGGTAAAACACAATGAAAATTTGCCAAAACAACGAAGATAAATTTGCCAAAGTTTGTTTCTGATCAGCACGGTACTTGTAAATTGCCTACCAATGTGTGCAATACAAATTGTCTTTGAGCTGAAGTGGTTTAGTACTACTACTTCCAAATTTGTGATAATGAATACAGTTTGAGAGCTGAACAACCCTTACATGCACCACCAACATGGAAAATAGATATCTAACATTCCAATACTGTTTCTTAAAATCGTTCCAATGTTTCTTAAAAACATTTTCAAAATCCTTTAGCTGCAACAAAAGGGGAGGGGTTTACTAAACTTTCTGCTGTATAAACCTTTTCATTTTCTTTCTATTCTCAAAACTGTCTAAAACTTAAGAGAATATATCTCGTCCATGCATAATTACACCTTTACACCTATTTATTTACTACCAAAAATTACAAAGAAGATTTGAAAGGAAATCTATATTATATATTATTATAATCCTATTTATAGAAAGAAAGTGGACTGTGTACCATCTCGATTCCTCGTGTTTCTATGTATGCTCTACCAAAACTTATTATGCTTGAAATGTGTCCTTTTTTGCCTCAGGTTTGGTTGGTCCAATCTAAGTGTGAGCTTGCACTGTGTCTTCTCTTTGATGTAAATAATATTTTGTGGTGCCTACGACCTGTGTTGCTGAACGTTTAAATGATTCAACAGAATAGTCTTCTTTGCTGCAAGAATAATCCTTGTTAAAAGCGGTTACAAAAGTGTTCTTTTGTGTTACTGTAATTTATGATGTCTTGTTTCAATTGCAAAAACAAATGAGCCAAGAAGATGTGATTGTAGCGTTATAGCTGATAAAGAAAGAAACAAAACACAACACGACAAGAACAATAGGATGGGAAAGCCGAACTAGTACTACCAAATTGAGATCTTATTCAAATTTTAGATGAAACTGGTAAGCTGTAAGCCTGTAACTACGAATTCATCAGCAGAGTTTGACAATTGCTAGCTCACTTATCTAAAGATACAGAAATCTAGTTAAAAAAACAGGGAAAATCCTTTTTTACAAGTTAATATTCATTCAGATAACATAGTTCGTTAATGTTAACTTACTCGGCACTTTGTTTTCTTCAAGTTCTCCAGCAACTCAGCAATCTCAAGCTGCTTCATCACTGTAGCATGTAGTACCTGCATTAAAAGCATAAAGTTTAACCACCATCCGATCAGATCAGCATAATCTAAAGATCTATATGACTGGGAAATATAGACCAATACCCTCTTGGTCTGTTCAAGGTCGAACTCAACGGATTTTATCCTATTCATGGAATCCATTAGCATTTTCTCCTTCTCCTGAGGCATACCATCAGGTTTGTTGCTAAGTTCCTCAAAGACTTTTTCTAGTCTCTGAAGACGTTGTATACACGGAAGAATATATTCTCTTTCAGAACCTGATTCAACAGCTGCTGAATGGTTATGAATGTTATGGTCCACGGTAATTGATGGGTGAATATTGTTCTGCGTTCTCCAAAATTCGAATGTTAAATAGTGGAGGAGTGTAACTAGTTTTTCTGTGAAAAATGTCAGTACTCTTGCCACGTATAAGATATTTATTTTCTCTACTTTTTCCTTAACAATGCCGAACCAACTGCTGTCAGAAGTACCTGAAAAAAAGCTAGTGAGTTTATTAGATAAGGACACTCTGAAATAATTGCCAATTAAATCAGTTATACCTAGCATGAACGTAGCTATTATGAGTTTGCAACTTCCACATGCAAATATGACAAGGTATATCTGCAACTTAGGTTCTGAACAGCATATAAATATAATTTTTTGAACAATCTCATGACAATACCTCTTGAATCTGTTCTACAAGAAACATTCCCTACATCATTACTTTGCACTGGCTGCTCTTGATTAAGGCGAAAATGATCACTTTCAATCACTTTCTCCACTGCTAGAGAGCTATCATCACAACTGTAGTAGCCATTGCGATCTGGTACTTTAACCTACAGAAGATGTGGCGTTAGGTATGACTAAAAACTCAAGACAAAAATACAAATATCGTGCATATAGGTAAAGACAACAATGAGGAATCTCAGATAAATCAGATTCAAAGGTTCCAGTTCCAGACTGTACTTCTTCGCGAACTGGGGCTAAATAAGGATAGGGACAGCTCCTGTATCTGTTGGGAGAGGAGTATTCATTCATATCAGACCCCGATTCAGCTGTTGATGTATCACTGCACCGTTCCTGGGAGATGAGAAAAAAATGTTTAGAACTCCATATATCTTAAGCAAACACTTGTGATGTCCCGACTTCTCAATGTCAAGATACATGCCTTCAACGGGTGGAGCATTTGAAAGGAGTCAAATTTGTGTTGTCCATCAGGTAATTTAATGATTTGCCTCACAAATTTTGCCTCCTCATTATGTACCAGCTAAAGATCAGAATATCCAACATTAGTTAAACATATACTAGTTTGTTGGATAAGGCAATTCCAAGTTGTATATGCTTTCAAAATCTGACACTTGCAAATACAAAGAAACAAGATATACAAAGAAATATTACCTTCATGATGTCAGGATCATTCCATGGGCCCTTGTTAGACCGAAGACATCCACCTTCTGAAGCACATGTACAAGAACCACCCAGAAAGTCTGGCAACTGACTGCATAGATTCATTTACAAAATCCAAATTAACCAATAGATTGAATAGAAATGCAGTATGGTGAAGACATGGATGTATACCTAGAGTCAATGACTTCCAGTAATTTATATAAAGACTTAGGTTCAACAATCTGGAAAATTGGGAAATGAATGTAAAGTCAGTTCACCGCAGGAATACATCTTATGAAATGAGTTGAAGCTAAAAGGTTGAATTATTCACCTGTATCTTAGCAACAGTTTTGGCATCAAGAAACTTCTGTGCAGCAGGCCAAAGCATCTTCTTAAATCCAGAACCAGCATTGACGATATACATCTGATGCAATGTCTGTAGATATACACTACGAATTTTTATAAAAGAAAATGGAGGAGGGACGTGAAGAAGTTAGTTTGGGAAAAGATGGGACAAAAACCTCTGGATAGTAACTGCTATCTATTTTTGCCATAGCAGACAAAAGACTTGCAGCAGTACGTGAGAAATTTTTCATTCCCTGCATCACACATATGAAGTGCCAGATAAAGTTTTAGCAGAAAAGCTTTTCAACAACTTAAACCAAGTATGCTCCTGTCCTAAAATTGAGAAGCACCCAATCAGGAGAGATTCCCGCAGTAAATACAATACAACGGATTTTAAATATTTTAAACAGAAATCGTGTTTGATATAATGCATAAAGGTATTTGATAAAATACATAAAGGATAAGTACGTAAATAATATACAACCAAAATACAGCATAGACTATCAGGCATACAAAGAGAAACAAACTACAGAAATACACCTGATATTAGTGATATGGCATGCAAATAATTGTGTAATGCAACGTACCAGGCCATGTACATCCAATACTGTTGTTGTCGAAGAAATCCGTTTCTTTGCTGCAATGGAACATGCTGGAAATTTCTCGTGCAGAGTCCTCTCGAACTCCTGGACATGATATTTCAAATATCGATCTATTGTAGTTATGCGCATTAGGCGGCTTGGATGGGCTTTCCCAAGTCTCTCAATGTAAACTGGCCTACCTTCCCTATCAATCCCATGGTACCCTTGAGGATAATACTGCAGTACTTCTTCCAGCTCTCCAAATTCAAAATCCTTTTAAACAACATTATCACATTCACGTCAAAAGTGTGTGTATGAAGTATCTTCTGATGTACATTTATGCTGATGCAGAAACATTCAAAGATTAAGAGAGCAAATAACTCTGTTCTATCAAGGACCAACTCTCCTAATAGCTTAAGCCATTAGGTAAATGAATGGTTTTAACATGTCCCTTCACATGGAATACTCGTGCTTGATGCACGGACAGAATTGGGATAGTAGCACAGAGTTAATCACATGACCATAGAGACTCTAATATTGTCAAAGCCTAGCTTTCCTAAAAGCTTAAGCTATTGGGTAGAAGGCTGAAAGCCCACCAGTGGCTATATTTAAATCTAGCATGCCTCACTTGAAGTGAAGAAAATACAAATTTTGTCTTCCAAAGTTATCTGCAGAAGAATTAAGCAGATCTGGCGGAACTGTTTTTGACCATTTTGCTTGGTCATGAAAGCCTAAAAAATGCCATGCCAATGACCAATTCTAGTGAGAGCATAAGCAATGAGATGTAAGTTCATGGATGGTTTTATGTCTAACTTGTTCAAATTACAAAACAAACAGATAAAGTTCATAATCTACATAATCAGATAAATAAAGGAATTGTGTTGCCCCTATATACACTGAAACATTCTGCAGCCTAAAGCAGCCTATATTTCTTTCATGGCTATGACAAATTATTGTCATTACCTCAAGAATAGTATCAGTTCCATATTCCTTTCGCCACACAAGCATTTCCTCCCACATCTGAATTGTCTTCTCAATGTTAAACTCCCTGGCTTTAAGAAACCTAACAAGAAGTAGAGATCACCATAGCAAGAGTGAGCCAAAAGACAACATTAGATATTCGTATGTGAACCTTTTGAATTGATCATATACCTTAACAATGTATGGTAGTCATCATGCCTAGGAGGCAAAGAACCCCTTTCAACAAGTTTTTGGCGCAATTCATGGACAGCAGTCTCCTCCCCAGCATCTCTTACATCCTCAATAGACACAGAGGGAACCCTGTAATCAATTTTCCTTTTCCCTCTTTTCTTAAGAGAATGAGTGAATCTGGAAGAAGCACTCATCGCCTTCTTCTTCAAGTTCCCAATTCTCGACCGCCTCCTCTCATCTTCGGAGTTCTCAACATCAGACCTCCTCTCTCTACTCTCGTCATTACTACATTGCCCTTCAAACCCTGCCACACCACATTCCATCAACAACCATAGAAAAAAAAAAAAAACATCATCAGCAATTCAATTTACTAACACACCGACTCACCAATCATCACAACATACACAAAAACAGAGCAGAAAATACCTGATGCAGACATTTTAGTCTCAACACAAAACCAATTACAGGTGATGCGCAACCCTTGAATCAGCGAAACAAGTTCACACCAACCTCCGTCCTATCATAAATTACTGCCACAAACACACACACAATCAAAAATTCAAAATCATAACAAAAGAAAAATCCATTAAAACACAGAACTAGTACCTAATTGTATGTCACTGAATTGTAAGGTACAAAAACTCATAAAATTAAAAATCAAAATAAAATGCAAAATGCAGATTCATCAAATAGAATCAAACAATCTAGAAATGAACCTAGCATGGTGTGAGAATGGTCGCTCATGGACCTTTTTCTAGCTGTTTCATTCTTCAACCAAAATCAAAAGCACAAAAACCATAAATCTAGCAAAAACACAAAAACAACAACTCGGATTCCCAAAAACGGCGTTTGGCAGAGCGAAGATTCTCCACGATTGCAGTGTACAAATGGAGAATGTTAACAAGTTGAGAAAAAGAAGAGACTTTATATTTATTTTTTTTTTCTCTTCTTATTTATATTTAAATTAAGAGGTGTTTTTTAATGAAGTGAGAGATGTGAAGTTGGTATACACATGAACCATCATACATCATTAATGTCATGCCTTGGATCTGTGGTTGCCTATATTAACACCAAACTTCAGCAAAAATAAACTCATCTTTCATTTCAATTGAATTTTACATTAATAATAATAATAATCATCATCATTATTTCATTGTAAACTTAAATTTTGAAAAAATAAGAACAGAAAATAAGTGTAAATATATGAATAGATACGAATATATGATGTACATGAAGTTAGAGAGATGAGGCATGCATATCATGCATGATACATACCTTTTAGAAAGAAGAGAATGGTGTGTGTAATGTAGATCCTTCTCCTTCTTTCTACTGTTCCTCTCTTTATTATTATTATTATTATTTTTTCAATTATACAGACAAAAAATAAATTGTTAACATTAAAAAAACTTGCTAAAATGAAATTAATGATAGAAGGCCAAAAATAATGTAATTAGTAACAAACTGTCAATTTCTAATTTAAAAATTAATTTGATGACAGCACTTTAATATTTTTTTAGAAAAGTTTAATGTTGAACTTTAACAATTAGTTTAGAATTAATTTATATATACTATTGGTTGAACATAATTACACGAAAATTTATGTATTATTTTTTATTTACTATTTTAAAATATTAAATTTATAGATCTGTGTATTTATAAATATTTAATTTTTGTTATTTTTATCAAAGTAAAACTTAAATTTATACTTATATTCTTAATAATAGTTAATAAGGATCACAAGCAAACTTTATTTATTTGAAATATTTTTTAAATACATTTTAATGTTAAAAAAATTATATTAGTTAAAGATAAATGTAGACATAAATAATGTTTAAATTTTTTAAATTGAATAAGAAAGCATAAGTTATTACATAAATTCATTTTACATTTATCTTGTTTTAAATTATTAAAATATTTTTAATTTTTTTTATATTTCAAAAAAATTATATAAATATAATTTTCATTTATTATTTGGTATTTTCAATATCATAAATTACAACAAAAATAATTAGAAACTTTTATTTGATGAATATAAACTAGTTTAGTCGATATTTATAAAGAAAAAGTGATATTGAAGTTATAATTTGGTTGAAGTATTGATGTGAAGTGACATGTAAAAGTGGAAACCAAAACTCTCAACCAAAAGAAAAATAATGCATTAAATGAAGAAAGAAAAGAAGTGAATAAGAAATAAAAGAAATTGAGAAAAAATAGAAGTGATAATAGTGAAATGCAATGTGAAGGTGCCAGCATTTAGCAACGGTTACTAAAGCATCCGTCACAAAAATTTCGTGTCATGTCATCTTTAATTAAAAACTTTGTATTATTATATATGAATTTTATTATTTGTGGGAAAGCGGGGTCTCCACTTTCGGTTTCTTTAGAAGTGTGATGCTCTTACGTGTCCAAATACTTTATTTTTTTTCTTTTTCTTTCTTTTCTATTCTATTATATTCTTTCTCTTACTTTCTTATTTATTATTATTATTCACTCACTCTTGTTGTATTTGAACCACAAAAATAAATATTTATTTGCATAATTTAAGTTTATTATAAACAAAATAATTTAAATATGTAAATAATATTTTTGATTTAGAATAATTTATTTATATTATCATACATAAATATCTCTAATTATTAATCTTTATAAATATTAAAACTTAGTTAAAAATTGAATAAAAAAATGTAAAATTTAATAGAAGTTGTCGTTAAAGTCTTAATATCGAGTTGGAGGGAGTAGAGTTCAGAAAGTTTTAATGATGGTGGTGTTATCTAAGTAATAGTTATGGTGGTGGTGGTGATGGGTGTCATTGGGATGGATGGAGGGATTGTGTCATAAGAGAATATGGAAAAGAGAAGAGAATTTGGACTAACATGTGATCATCTTTTAAATGGTGTTAATATCTAATTTAACATAAAATACCACATTGAATCGTTTTAAAATAAAATGGGAATTGGATTGAAGACAAAAAAGAATTAAGGGATCACTTTGAATCGACCGTCTAATTACAGGGACCAAAATACTAATACACCTATTTGAAAAGTATTATTTAGTGAAGTTTTACATGAACACTACAAAAGATATCACTAGATCTTTCTAAAACAAGTATCATCTGACATCAAGATGAACGATAAAGATCAAGATATCTACGAGAAGATATTGCATGATCAAAGTCTACCATATATAGAAACAACGGTCAAATTCTCTTAAGCTTCGAAAAGAGAACGAGTTGAAAATTAAAGACATGACCTGCAACATATTTCTTATTTTGTATATGTAGTGTTATGTTAGGTTGAGAGAAGAATTGTTCAATACTTCACACCATGAAGCTTTCCCAAATGAGCTTATATTGTATTCTCTGTAAGACCGTCTACTTTCTTTGTTTTCTTATAAGTCTTTAATCTTAATGGGAGATTAAGAAGTGGTAACTTAGAGAGATTTATGCACTCATTTTAACCTAAAGAGGTTTATGTACTCTTTGTAATATGTGTTTGATTAGTGAAACCTCTTAATTTGAGTGTTTAAGGAAGGAGAGCTAGACGTAGCATGTGAATATAGGTGAACTAGTATAAATCCTTTGTTTTAACCTGAAGAGGTTTATGTACTCTTTGTAATATGTGTTTGATTAGTGAAACCTCTTAATTTGAGTGCTTAAGGAAGGAGAGCTAGATGTAGCATGTGAATATAGGTGAACTAGTATAAATCCTTTGTGTTTGTTCTTGATACTAGACGTCGAATCTGGTACTGCGTGCTACAAACTCTATTCAACCCCCTTCTAGAGTCCATTTATTTTATCACAACAAAGATATGGTCCAAAATCTAACTACTCAATGTTAAAGGTATAAGGGTGTGATGCTTAAAATTGTGTAGATAACAGTAAGTTTAGACTTACATCCAAAAAGGTTGTTTTCATGAAGTAAAATATTTCAAAGTATATCATTTTTTAATAAATAAGTAATTATCAGTAGATAAGTGTTTGATGAAGCCTGATACATCCTTAACTTGAGGAGACACCATGAGAAGCATTTAGGAATGTAAGGAAGTTTAAAAAGAAGTGAAGTTCTCTTTGAAGGAATCATATGATAGGTTAGGCACCCAACCATCTAGTATAACAACAATCATGAAGTTCTGAAACCTTTGTTTGAAAGTCTCAAAGACAGTGAGATAACATATGAGATATGACTTCGGTGGTTGTTTGACCTACGCAACAAAAGAGGTGAAGTTCTTAAAGCCAACTACATTTCATGAAGCAATTTCTTATGTTATGGGTGGCATATAGATAACTTTCATGCAAAAGGAGATAATGTCTCTATAAAAGCATACAAGTTGAAAGTTGGTTAAACCATTTAGAGGTAGGAATGTTATTGATTGCAAGTAAATCTTCAAGAATAAAATCAATTCTATATTGTTTGATGGTAGAGAATTATACTCTATGGGTCATAGTTTAGTTGATGGTTAAAGGCTATTACAAAAGTAAAAGAATGAACTATAATGAGATATTGTCTCTAAGTAGTAAAGGATGTAACATTTTTTTTTCGCTCTCCTAAGACATAGCTACACGAATAATCATATTTCAAATAATTACTAAAAAATGTCACACTTTATTTACATATAAAATAAAAAGGAAAATTCATGTTTTACATCATGGTACATTATATTAACTTGACAAAATTAAAAATAAATAACAATAAAATCTCTATAACTATGAATGCATAAACTAGTCTTGTCCAACTTTCACTTTTCAATTTTGAGTCACAATGGACAAAATTAAAAATCATGTCTTTCCTAGCTAGAGTTTTCCCCATATTACTTCCACACATCTTAATTCTAACTAAAAAAATGAAACTCATTGCCAAAATGCAACAGTTTTTAACAAAATCCAAACTTTTAGAGTTTAAAAACCAAAGATAGTAAATCAAATACATAGAATAAATATGCGCACAATCTTTGCTCTTCCAAGAAGCCTCCTCGACTGTGTGGAACAAAGTGCTCTTCCGAACAACCTCCCCAACTAATGGAACACACCACTCTTCCGAGCAGCCTCTTCGTCTATGATGACAAAACGTTCTTCCAAGAAAAACCTTCATAACAATAATAGGGACTCAATTCACACCCAAAAGAAACACCATGATTAGTTAGCTTCCCTTTCCTCATAAACGCATTGTCTTCTTCCCCAAATTTCTCCCTTTTGTTCTTGTCCTACTTTATGTTTTCTCCACTTTTTATTGCGCTTCCACCACGTCCTTTAACGGGTAAAAATGTGGCTTGCCCTTTATCATATTCATCAATCTTCATTCTCCCTAAATCTCACAACCTAAGATAGATTCACGTCACAAATCTCATTTCATAACTACTTTTATTCTCAAAAACCAACTTATCTACTCATTTTTATTCACTAAATATTTAGGGATTTGATTTGTAATCACTTTAATGGAATAAATATTCACCAAAGTTTCTATCTTTTTTTTTTCTTAATCTCATAAAAATTACATTTTTAGTTACCTTAACCAATCATGCACCATACTAATTGTTACAATTTTATAGGATCTCACAAAGGACATGTCCCTTAGGATCTTGTTTATTCGTGTAGTGAGTTAAGACATGGAGTGTTAAGACATTTTAGGTTAGAAATTTATTAAGTCATGTACACCTTTAACAATGTTTATACACCTTTCTTGGCTCAATTATACTCAAACTAATGAGAAGAAGGAATACAGTGGGAATTTCAATACATGTTATGTTGTACACTAAACTTGACCTTGCTCAAACAGTCAATGTAATAAGTATGTATGTGAAGGAACTTCGGAATGAGTATTGATAGGCTATGAATCCTTAGATACCTAAAGGGAACTAAAAACATTGGAATCATCTTTAACGGTAATTAATAATGAGTTTTGCAGGTTTCTTTGCTTCTAATTACGTTGTGGATTTTGATGTTAGATAGTCCATTATTGGATATGCATTGCAGGTCATTGGTTTCTTTGAAACGTACTCTTCAACCAACAATAGCCTTTTATATTATTAAAACAAATGGAGTTAATAAAAGTAACTAAGGAGGGTATTTTGTTGAAGGGTCTAATCCTTATGATTTACTTAAGAGAAGACAATGGTATTTTATGGTAGTACATGTGTAGTTATTTGGTAAAAAATCATGTTCATCATATTGCAACAAAACACATCAATGTCATACATCACTTTCTTTGTATGATAGAAGTGAAGAAGATCGACAATAAAGAGAATTTGGCAAATATCTTCACATAGTAAGTTATCAAAAGCAAATTCGTGCTTGTTTAGACTTGTTGAATATAAATTATTAGTAGTAATTACCAATGAAAGAAGTTATAGTCCAAGATAAAGTTTGTTAATCTTGATGTACTAAATTTTTTCAAGGATCTCGTCCAGTAATAGACATATAAAGAGTAAACAATATGATGAGATATAGGAAGATTGTACATTGATATATAATCATTGTATACATTTAAATAATTAGTTAGGATCTTTCTTCTTTAAATTCTAACTAATTTTTTACTATTTTATATTTCATCATAAGAATGAATTGTATGTCTCTCTAAATTATGCAAATTATTCATTTATTTTGCATTATAGACAAAATCATTCATATTTTCATAATTTTGTATTTGATTTTTATTATAAGTGTGATTCACAATTAACTTTGCATATATCTTTCATTATTTTTATGTTCAATTCAACACTAGGTAATATGCATTATATATTAATATTTGACTTCACTCATTGGTTTATCAAGGATGTATAAATAATTACACACTTTAATACTTAAGTCATTAGTGATGGTTTATCAAGGATGTATAAATAATTACACACTTTAATACTTAAGTCATTAACGATTATGCTTGTGATAACATATAATAAATGTTTAGCTAACATGGTTGTCATGTTTGCATTCTAAATTGTATGACACAAAACCTATGGAGATGCAACATTATCCTATTTTGAAATAGAATACTATCAATTCACTGGAAACAGGTATGAGTTCATTATATTAAGGCTTTTTTAAGGTTTTTCTTCCTGCTTCTCCCCTTTTTCTTCTTGCACCCTAGTAAAATTTGTAATTCCCAAATTACCTCTCATTAAAATTATAATAAAAACTCCATCTCCTTTTTTAATATCTCTAGATTGAGTGCTCCAAAATATATTTTTGGATTCGAAAATATCTTTTGAAACACTCAATACAAATTATTTAAAACAACATATTCTAAATTGGGTGTTCAAGAATATATTTTTTAATTTGAAAATATCTTTTGTACTACCCAATATGGGATATAAAAATATTTTCTACATTGAGTGTTTTAGAAAATATTTTTGGATCCAAAAACATATTTCGGAACACTCAATTTGAAAAATATTTTTATATTCCAAATTGAGTGTTATAGATTTTATTTCTAAATTCAAAAATAGGTTTTAAAGCTAAATCTGATATATATTTTTTGCAAATTTCGGAAGAATATTTTAGAACATGTTTCGGATCTGATAAGATTTGAAAATACCTTTTGGATTAAGTGTTTCGAATTGTTCTCCCACCCAAAAACTCACACAACTTCTTCTACATCCATAAGTACATCTTTGTCACATCTTCATCATCCTTCCTATCCCACACTTTTTATTTCCTTCCTCATGTTTCTCCTGCTCCTTCCTCCCCACCTCTACACTTTGTTTCCTTCTTGGGTTAAACACAACCAACTCATCTAATTTGTGGTATTGAGTTTCACAAGTTGGTGGAGACATTTAGGCCTAGAGAACATGTGAAGGAGGTGCTGGAAAACTTGAGTAGCTCATTGCCATCTGCTATGCAACGTGGGTGTTTCTTGGGGACTTTCATGGCCTTTGGTTTTATGGAGTCTCTCCCATTTCTTGAGGGGTTTTAATGTATTTTAATCAAAGGTAAAATGGGTATATTAGAATTTATGGGGGTGCAGGAAGAAAAAGACGAAGATAAAGAAAGAAATGCCTTTTTTATTGGATTATAGTGTTAACTTTGGTCACCATTAAGCAATTTGGATGGTTGCCACTTCTTGCACCCTATTTATTTCTCCCTACACTCCCATAAATTTTTAAAATATCCATTTTTCTCATGAGTAAATAATAAATATGAAATCCTAATTTTACAATCATCTTTTACCTTGTATCGATGTAGCTCCCATCATCTCCTCTTCCTCTGTTCTCTCTCTTGTTGTTGCTACTGGTTTTTTGTAGCTTTATTGCTTATAGTGTTATCAAAGTGGATTCCATATCACTTAACATCTCAAAAACAACTCTCTTAACCTTTCGAGAGCCCAGATAAAGCTAATATCTCTTTAACTTGATAACAACTCAAAAGTTGTAGAGAAACTCAACCATGGTGATGTGACACCTACTATCTCAAGAACAACAACCTATATTTGTTGGTTTTCGTATGTGTTATCCATCAACAAAAGATACTAAATGCATTCAACAATTTAATTGCATTAGGGTGTATCCAAAAGATGTCGTTTACCACATATGAATGTTATATGCATCTACTCCAATGAACATAGTTATCACGTTTTACCAATATATGCACCATTTCAAAGATCTTTTGTATACATATCTTCCATTATACAACTTATTTATTGTTGTCACATTGTCTTCATTGTTTTCCTTGAGTGTAAGTAATATGTTTGTCCGCTTGGCTAGCCTTTAATCTACTAGGATAAGCATGAGCAACTGAAGTCTTTGACAAATCATAGTTATGAGTGCCGCATATTGCCTTTTATTGCCACCCTTCTCCATTATAAACTGGCTTACATCGCAATTTAAAAGGACAATCACATTTCTTGTCCCAGTTACACTTGGCTACAAATCAGGTTTATATTTTCTATAGTTACCACCCCTTTCACATCCTAACAACACATATGTCATCCTCCAAAATGTCCATTAGCTACACCAAGACCAAGACCAAAAGCTACACCTTGCACCCACTCAATTAGGCATCCCATGTACCAAAAATCTCATCAATGGTAAACGGTCCAATATAATCTCCTCTCATCATTTTTAATATACATCCTCTCTTCTAGAACTTCTATTTCGAAAGTCTTTTTGAATTTGGTAGGATGTTTCGGATTGGCTAATCCAAAAATAGATTAACATGTTTTGGATTACCTAATTTGTAATAATTTCACAACCAAAAATAAGTTCTGGATTGCAAGTTCCAGACACCCACTACATTATCCTTTTTTCGAATTGTTCACTCGAACATATTTATCGAATCTGGTATAACATTCCAAATTGAATATTCTAAAAATATGAAAAAATCCTAACAAAACCTCCACCAACCATTGACATTGTCAAAATCAAAATTAAAATAAACATCTTATCTAAACTCAAAGATAAAACACCTTACTTTTGTTCCAAATCTTCTAAACCATTCTATGTTTCACATCTCATTGAGGATAGTGATGAAAAACGACAAGAAAACAAACAAGATGAACTGTGAATGAGAGGAGATGAGAGTGAAGACAGTGCAAAAACTCATATGAATAAAGTGAAAATATAATATTAAGTCAAAAGGGTAGAATGGAGATTTAAAAAACTAGGGGTGCAATAAGAAATAAATGGGGTGCTACTAATTTGGATTAATCTACGACTCCTTCTTCCTACACTCCCACATATTTCTCTTATACTCCCCATTTTCTGAAAACGTTCGTTTTGCCCTTTCTAAGTTATAATTCGTTCAAGCTCCAAAACTTCCATTAGTGTCTTTACTTGTGAACTCTTACTATGGACATTGAATATAACCAATATTATTAGAGGTGAAGGTTTAACACGTGTGTTCTTTTTAAAGATTTGAACAACTGTAGAGGTGCCACTGATTTTTAAATTATTTCTAAATTGTATAATTTCATGTTCAATGAAATTGTAAGTTGTACAATCCAGTAGAGACATACCACCAGAAGAATTTCATATTATACTGTTTCGAAAGTGTCAAATCTTAGATTGAACAACTTGATGAAATGTAGTAACACCAAGATCCTCAATCACAAACTAACAAGGTAGTTATTAGTTTTAGTAAAAGAATAGAAGTAAAAAGGAAAGATCACTAACAATAGCAAAAAAAAAAAACTAAAAGAGC
>Ga0209389_1001852_pt1 | contig 15468 bp, 6 predicted proteins | sample CowpearedBW_FD_187526 | JGI IMG/M metagenome (GOLD analysis project Ga0209389, IMG submission 187526) | Root nodule microbial communities of legume samples collected from California, USA - Cow pea red BW (SPAdes) (version 2) | ecosystem: Host-associated > Plants > Roots > Nodule | place: USA...
CTACAAAAAGCTCTCACTCTCACTCTCTCTCGGAGTTAGTAAGATTCGCAGAGATCTCTCTCAAAGCTAAAACCAATATATAAATTATATATAGATTTCAACGTCAATCACGCAAACATCATAAACAATAATTCATCATCATCAACACGTAACGGTGGGGACCCAAACCCTAAGTTTCGCAAACACACCTGAACCTTATAATATTCAATTCAATGCCCTCCATGTCATAACATTACAAAGCCCTTTCAGACAACCCCAACTCGGAACTAAACTTAGTATCATCCACAACCTTATTCTTCTAACTTTGACTTTATTCACTAAATTTCCATCATGCCTACTCATGCCATGTGTAACAAGAATCCAACTTGGAATAATTATGCAAATTCCTTCCTCTTTCTCACAGACACTCAAATTACACACAAGATATCACTGCAAAAAAAGAAACTGAATATATAAAATATGTGTAGATCTAGTAGATGATGTAGGTGTTGGTTGGAGCATTTCGGTGTCTGTACCAAAAAACACATCCCTTGTGTGAAAGAAGCGTATCTAGCCTGAGATGAATACGGAGTGAATACGATGTTGACACGTGGGACATGCAGCAGTGATTAGTGGGGCGGTGTTAATTAGATCTGAACGCCATATATGGTCTGGTTTAGGATCTTGGATGCTATACTATGAAAGTTCTTCTCTCTATCTCACTTGTAGGGCCCCTTCTGCTTTTTCTAGACACAGATATGTGCAATGGTGGTGGGTGAAGCTGTCGGTTTATAGATTCAGACAACAAAAACTAGTAAATATAAAAATTTTCAGATGAGTTTTCTATAAATTTTGTTGTTGAGTGGTGGGATTTTTCATTCACGTGATGCTGTGAGAGAAGCTAAAAATGGAAACAAATAAAATAAGGTAGTGAGGTATGGATGGATTTCATAATTCTTTGCATCAGCTGCAGAATTAGTTGGAGTCAGCAGAGGCCAGGGTGGGAGGATAGAGACATGGGCTTCACGGTGGTTCATTGGGTTTCGTTCCTTCGTCAATCTTCAATAATAATATATGTTTTAAAGGATGGAATATGTTATGTCAAAAGTGTCCAATAAAGAGAACTTTCGATTTCAAATGGAACATCTGTTTTCTGAATTGATGCCTGATTAATTAATTGTTTAGCAATCTTAAATAAAGTCATGGAGAAAAGGGTGGCATGAGCATTATGGAGTGATATATGTGTGTGCGTACGTGTCATCAAGGAATTGGCTCTCAATGCTGAAGTTCATGTTGAGTCAGACCTTTAACAAATGTTTATCAGTAGATTATGCAAGGTGGTAAGCTTCTGATTGGTCATCTTACGCAACGTTCAAATGCATGAACTTAGGTTGAAAATTGCCAAATATCACAAAACTTTTCTAACCTGTTGAAAACTTCTTGGGCGGGGTTTATCAGACACTACGCTAAAACTAAACATGTATAAATAGAATATTTATAGTAAGACAGCATGGCTTGAAAATTCTCCAAACCCTAATTTCATAAACAGAGACTCCAATGACTTTTTTTTTTCTTGTTTCTCTCTCTCTCTCTCTACTGATTTGAGTTAGACATACCAATTATTAAAGTGTGTGATGGGTTGGGATGATAAACGAAGGAATGGGTCCAACTGTCTATTTAATTTTGAATATGTTAGTCATCCAGTTTAATGGGTTTGATGCTGCTACATATAAATAATTCAGCAGATGCAAGTTGATTGAAAGAGACTAGGAGTTGCCCTTCAAAATAGCTACCCTTTATTTTTGTTGGTGAGTCACACCAACTAAACATATATAATTTTATGTACAGTGCCTCGTACATACACGAGGGAGTTTAAGTGTGTGAAGCAGAAAAGAGAATGATATGTGCCTCCCTTCCAAACCCAATCATTAAGACTTTCATCCCGTGCCATACTCCCATCACATGCATCACATTCTCAAACCTCACCCTCCCATCTTTTGCATATATCAATATTCTTTACTGTCTTTTTCTTTTACCCCAAACTCTTCACACGTCAAATAATTCATTCAGACGCTGCTGAATTCTGTGTTTCTAATAACATCTGCAGAATTGGAAAGAAAAAAAAAGTTTCTTGTAAAATATAAATAATTTCAATTCCTATTCAGTTTCAAGATTAAACCAAATACAGAACATTCATTTAAAATTGCGTTAAATGAAATTGTAAAGTGATTATGAATCCAAACACAGGTTTAAGAGGGACACCTTTGTAATTTGAAGAAGGGAGTAAAAAGGCAATGGAGATAAACACTGTATCAAGAGACAAATTCCAAGCCTTTGGGTCCCTTGGCTGTGGGTCTTCTAGGGTGGTGTTCCCATATTTTCACACACTTTCTTCTCCTTGGGACATCCGCAATGACCCCACTTTCTTCACCTTTTATTTCTAAATTTCTACACAAAATTTGCTTTTTGTCAAAACCCATTGAATCCTGGGTATAAATAGACCCAAACACATGCAACAAACTACTCCTTAATACAAGCACATTAAACTACCCCTACCTTTCTTGTTCCACACTTTCACTACCCCTTCTTCGACTCAACTCAACTCAAATCACGCCCATGGAAACCCAACTTGACTACAAAGCCAAAAGAGCAAACCCCACTTCCCCGACCAGCTTAAAGCTCTTTGGCTTCAGCGTCCATGAAGACATCACCATGGAAGAGGAAGACGAGGTGGTCATTCATGATGACGTGGAAGACTCAACCACCAAGGCCTCTTCCACTTCCCCATCTGCCTCGCCGGACTCCGCCGGTGTCGGTTCCGGACCTCCGTCCTCCGGCGACCGGAAATACGAGTGCCAATACTGCTGCCGAGAGTTCGCAAATTCACAAGCACTTGGTGGACACCAGAACGCGCACAAAAAAGAGCGTCAGCAATTGAAGCGTGCACAATTACAGGCCACGCGAAACGCCGCCGTTTCCTTTGCGCGTAACCCCATGATCTCCGCCTTCGCCCCGCCGCCGCACCTACTGGCTCCTCCGGGTTCCATGGTGGTCCCGGCAGCCCCGTGGGTGTACGTGCCGCCACGTGCCGCGCCTCCTCCCTTCCACGTGTCAGTATCGCACGGCTGTGCCTTCCCGTCGGCGAATGGCCACAACGGGTTGAGTAGTAATAACAGTAGCAACGTTACCATAACGGGTGTGAAAGCCGCGGGTGCAGGGATGTTTCCCTATGTTGGCGTTGTAGGTGATTCGCAATTAGCTTTGTCAACGGTGCAGGTGCAGGCCCGGGCCCACCACGCTACGGTTGATGGGCCCTCTTTGAGTAGGTTCTCCAAAGGGGATGGTGGGCCCAAATTTGATGATGCATGGGGCTTAGACTTGCACCTTAGCCTTGCGCCAGCTGCGCCGTGACTTTTCGGCTCGGCTCGGCTTAAAATTCAGTGAGTGTAACCGTCTCTTTGTTCAGGCTTGACGCGCCGTTTAAGGGCATATATATATTGGCTGTTTCAGCTTCGTATATTGTACATTTTCATATTTAATTGCTATTTTTTCACGTAAATTATTTCACTTAGTACACATTACAACTGCTCATATAAATTCACATCCACTAATTTTCCTTTTAATTTTCTTTGCCATACCATTCAAAATTTGTACATCACCAATCTACATTTGTAATTCCATTTTTTTTTGTTAATTTTCGTCTTATTATGCACCCAAAAGGACTTAAGAAGACTAGTAATTAAATAGTTGATAAACGTACCTAATTAATAAATCAAATTGTTACCTTAAACTCTAGAAAATGTATCTTAACCGATTATACTTTAGTGAGTTACTTTGTACATGTAGAGTACAACTTGTATAAGTTATTTTTTGGATCTCTTCAAAGTTTTAACTCACTTATATAAAATTATTGCCACAATGAATTTAGTATCATTAATAAAGATGCTCATATTTGTAATCTTTAGCATGGAATCGGTGCGGTATTTTTATTGAGCACATTGTGGTCCATTAATATAATGAAAGGATGCTAATATACCTTTGAATACCCAGAAAACATATGATTGGCTTTTTAATTAATTTTTATGCCAGAAAAGTCTTGCTAGTGGGCAAGCGACTACATTAATTAAAGAGAATTAAAACATCAATTTGTATATCAGATGTTTATGTCTGGATTGGGGAGAGTGACCTATCTGATATTTATTTCATCGTGTCGAAGATTTGAAGTCTGGATTTGGATTTTTTACCAGTATGTTAATATTATAACCACATATATTCATTCCTATGGCCAAAAATGAATAAAAGTGTTTACATAAGCAAGAACGGCCCTCACTAGTTTAGACAGGTTGTACACAGAAAGTACAATCAATGTGAAAAGATTATACCATTCATTCAAATAACTTCAAACCATTAAACATAGTAACAGTGAGTTTCAAAATTGTTTTAGCAGTAATTTTTTATTGAAAGGTATTTTTATTAAAAAAAAAATAGCAGTATCAATATAAAGCACATAATTAAGTAGTAAGCATTTTCACAAATCTTTAAGTCCAGCGGATTGTGAAATTTTCAAAACTTTTCTTCAAATGATCAGTGATCTTTGAAAGTATTGTACTTAGCTGAGGTGAAAAATGTGAAAAGGATAAAGCATCCCAACGTGTATGGTAACTGCCCAATACCTGTTATTACATGGTATCAGAATATAATATATATCTTACATCTGTATATATGCAAATCTAACTTACCAGAGTTTTAAATTAGATTCGTAGCCACATTTTCATAATTATAACCTTCAATTGAGATAAATATGGCAAAAATTATTGGTAGCCACGAAGGAAGATTTTATGATGAGTGTGTATTTGATTAGGTTAGATACATTTTCTGCACATATTATGCAGAACGTAGTACGCAATCTTTTTTACCTTCCTTTCATGGTTTTATTGCTTCTGTCCTTGGATCAATGGTTAAAAGAGGTGGTGATCGTGAGAATAACAATAGTGTCAGAATCACGTGGTCACAACACATGAAGCTCTATGTCTATTATTGAGCAATGACACGATTCAAGGAATGGTTTGAAAACGAAAAATCAACAATAATTATTAAATTTCACTCAAGTGTAAATGGGAAGTTTCTGGGTAAACATTTTATGATGGGTGAGGAGGGGAATGATAACTGATCTGTTTCTTTCTGTCACCATGTTATAATGCCACATTTGATGCCTTATCAAACACGAATACCTTATAGCTGATTGGAGACATCAATGAAAAACCAAATAATTGTGTCCCTTGTTACATAAATGACCAATTTAATATATATGCTTCAATAACAGTAACCATGCAAGAAAGAGATAGAATCTTGGATGAAGATTGATGTATTAATTAATTCCCTCGTTCCCTTAATTGATTTTCATGATCTTTATTATGTCTCTCAAAGAACGTGAAATATTATTGCAATATTTCTAGACACTAAGAGCTTCTATATAAATATATTAACCCTTCGATGGTTTGTTGGTACCTTATTTTCTTCTTGAACTTGAAAGAGTTGATAAAATGTGGGACCAATAGCAAGAAGACTAATATCTGAGAAAAAGGCAATTGGAAAATGCACAGTTTATTTTGATTAGCTGATTGAAGAAAAAGTGTTTCATTCTAATACGCCAATCTTTCGTTGTCTTCCATAATTCACTCAACAAGCTTCATATCTATGTTCAATAAGTTGCTGTCCAAACACAACGATGGTGACAGACAGAGTTTTCATTTGTTGAGAAAATAATTGACAACAATTGGTGCTTACTCTGAAGAGACTTGTGGGTAAGAGTAAGACAAGCCTTTCACTAATATTTAAAAGGGAAACTTTTAATTCAGAAAATAAACTATTTCTCACACCAGCATTAGAAAGTTTATTGTGTAAAAATATGAGAGCGAATTATTTTATTATATAATTGCATATGTAAAGAGACAATTTTCGATCTTGAGCTCAACCCACCATAGAGACACAACTATATCACTGTGTCAGGGTTTGTTCTGGTATTAAAAATATGCAAACATGTAATAAATTAATGTTATATTTTATAGTAAAAACTTTCTATCCCATGATTTGTGGTAACTTGTTAACATCAGTATCTTTTTCAAAGTTTATTAAAGGAGATAGTGTAAATATATAGAACAGTGGCGAAGAAATGAATAGTTTGAGGACCAAAATTGATTATATATCTCAACAAGAAGACTTTGTTAAGGACAGAAAGGAATAAATTTTGGGGAAGAGAGTGATGAGGTAGCCAGAAACGGTCATGTTGACAAGTGGTATATTCCCAAAATTCTCGATCTTTCTATCTTTCTCAAGACTTAAAGTGAAGTTCAGAAATATTGAATGTATATTAAATGGAATTAGGATAATACAAGGTCGGTGCTTTTGGCACCCATTATGCAAATATTTATCGAAATCTTTTATTCAAACATGTCAAACCCAAAAGAAGATTTGGTCACTTTAAATAAAAGCTATAAGATGATTCTATCTGCCTAGCTTAGCAAAAATCTTGGTTTTAATTTATCTTTTAGTTGGAAACAGGTGGAGTTGGTTTTCGCAAGAGAGGTTAAGGGAAGAATAAGAATACTTTTAGATTTTATTAAGAGGTTGGATATGCTTTCGGTTTTACCTTTCTCTTATTTTGCTTGCTTGGATCAGTAATTTTGAATTTTCATTTGTGGAACAACAAAAAGGTTGGTTCATTTTGGAACCATGATGATGAGATATTTGAAAACTTGGGCAGTTAGAGAAAAAGATCGTTGCTTTCTTTAGAGCTTTTCAACACATGAGAGTTAATTATCCTTAGTGGTTGGTGAAGAAAGAAACTAAGAAACCTTTCTTACACAATAGAATTAAAACACCATTAGCTGTTTGAACTCCCAAGTTAATCTAACATGGCTTACACACGCAAGTCACCAACTAGTCAAGCTTTCTTGTAAATTTTAACCCCAAAACCATCTTCTGCTTTCTTATTACTCACTTTAATCCAATTACAGACATGATTAAGTTCGTATACGTGTTCATAATATTGTGAAAAAAAAAATGTTTTTTTTCCCATTTTTGTTTTTGTTTTCTGGCTACATGTGTTAAATTTTTCTCTCTTGTCTTTCACCCACTTACACATCCCAAAAATGGAATGTACTTTAACCAATTTTTTTTCCTAATAAAATAGCACTGAAAGCATGCATGTGGGTTGGGACCATGAAATTTGAATTGGTTTGCGTTGGTTCTAATTGGCTTGAGGTTGATGAAGAAGTTAAGAGAGAATAGGTGATGATACCCAATCTACACGAAAAGAAGGTTTGTTTGTTATAGCAGATAGTGACTTTTGCAAATTACTCTTCTCCGAAAGTCTGTGTTTACGTAGCATAGGTTTGCACTATTGGTCAATGAGGATTTCACAACTAAGATGTAAAGGGACATTGTAGGAGTTGGAAGATGACTAAGACAATATTTTTCTCCCTTTCTTTTTCATTCTCCATCCCCACAAACTTGGACATTCATTGGTCTCCCCATGTTATCTTTCGAAGCAGGTAGTTGGTTTTTAAAATAAATGAAAAGGAAAATTATGATTTTCAATCAATTTTAGTCAATATTTTACAATGAGGATTGGTACCATTTATCCTCTAAAAAAATAAATCCTCTTTTAGACCAATATTCCTAATTAAATTACTCTCACTCATTAAAGATATTACCACCTTTCTTAGTAGGGATTTGTCTCAATTAGCTACATCATTGAAAGTTAGTCTCTCTTTTTTTTTTTCTATACCCGACTTTTGTTGGTACAAAAATTCTATTTGTATATTCACACTTTCAACAATTTTAAAATATTAGTAACTATATCTTTAAAATTATTGAATATGTTATTTCACATTTTTCATTGATATGTTGAGATTTTAATGAAGGATACAAGTCCAATTAATTCTAACAAACAATTTATCTCAAGAAAACCATAAATGTTTAAATTGGTGAAAAAAAACTACTAAAATATTGTTACTTTTTTCTCAGCATTTAGAAATAAATTATTTAATTGAAGACAGCACTGGAATAAAATTTTTAATATTTCCTTCAAAGTAAAAATGTCAATCAATATGAAATGAAGAGAATAAAAGATAAGATGGTGAACAATAAGATATGAAGAATTATAAATTATAATTATATATACAGTGACATATGCTCTTGACATTATAGAATACACAAGTTGTTAAATTTAGCTGGAGTTCTCTAGAGTAATAATGCATGAAAGTGTGGCTTTTTGAATCCGATGCATTAGGTATAATCATTTTTGCTGGACCTTTTGCTTCCATTTGGCATATGCATGGTTGGGAAAAGGTGGAATAATCATGGCTGAGAAAATTATTTTCGACGGGGGAATTGAAAAAGAGAGTAATAAAAGGGATAAAATCTGAGACTTCTTAATCTTTGTTTTGCTGTATCGCACGAATCATGAGCACAAATAGTATCTGTGCTAGTGCTATCATGAACTCAAAACTGTGCAACACTTCTTTTTGGCAAATTCCATAAAACTAAATCTGTGGTATACTTACATTTCAAGTTTTCTGTAAAACTTTCAATTAGTCTTTATGATACTTCGAGAGTTATTGACTCAGGATACTTTTGTTCACTTGTGTTTTGCACTTTTTCATGACAGCTTTCTCTAGTATTTTCATGTTTTCTTATAATGCTATCATTTTGTTTGCTTGTTGTACTTCACTTGCAACGCTCTGCCACTCCTTCTTCTTCTTTCTCTTCTTTCTCATAGCAATAATATCCTTTGTCGTTATTTAAAAAAAAATCAATTAGAGAATTTTGTAAATTGTAATATTTAAGAATTTTAATATTGGAGAGAGTGTAGCCACAAATATCTTTTGAATTAGAATATTAAAGTATTTTTTGAAACAAAAATCTTTGGATTGATTGTTCTGGCATGATGTTACAAATACTTAAAAATAGATGTTTCAAGAATGTATTAATTTTATGAAGTAAGGATGATTGTTAGGTAATTGATAAGCACACAACAGTAGAATATGTGACTGGGTGGAAACATTTTATATTCTCTAAAAAATGCACTTCATATTAATGGCTGGTTTTGTGTCTTCTCTAAATGTTTGAATAAAAAAAAATGTGTAAATGTTACAAATAAGAGAGTATGTGCTTTGTGTTGAGAATATTACTTAATATCTTTTTTATTTAAATTAGTTTTTAGAAAATATTTCAGTTTTAGAGATATATTTCAGTTTTAGAAAATTAATTATTTTATATTAAGAGTGAGATATTGTAATTATTTTATACTTAATATTCTGTTATATTTTGTTCTATATATAGAGTATATCAATAAAATACAAAAATATGTTCTTCCGTATAACATATCACATATATCTCTTATATCTCTCATATTATTAAAAGTCCTAAAAATTTCAACACTTTGAAATAAGTTTTCAAAAGTTATATATAATGCGAATGACGTTGTAAATATTTCAGATACTAAAAAAAAATGAATTATATATAATACTTGTGTAAAGACTTTTGAGTAAGAAAATGCATGTGTCAATTTGAGCAGTGATGTTCGCGCACCTTGAATATTTTTTTCTAATTATTTCACACGATTCTTAATGATACTGAAATTACTCCAATTTTTCTTCTTAGTAGATGATATAGAAATTTTGCTATAATTATTTCGGGAAGGAGCATAACTTGATTAAATGTGAAAATTTTTGTAAACAAAAGAAAAGTATATATGATGATCACATGACATGTGGGAGGTGAAAGACCTATCTTATAGGGCTTTCTTTATACTAGGTCTCAATCTGCATTTGGATGTCTTATCTTAGGCACTTCAGTGCCTTTTCATGGAGTTTGTGTCAATCGTCATCAACCTAAGGTACCTAAGAAAACTTTATTTGTTAATTGCCCATAAAGATGGGTTATAAAAGATGAAGAAAGCGTGTGTGACATATAAGCGTCCACTACACAAACTATTTAATTGTTTGAAGCCATGGAAATGATTTAACCTTTTACTCAAAAATTAAAGTGAGTGATGAGTCTTCATTTGTTGGTTGACATGCACCACGAGTGATTAAATTACGTGAGTGATTGAAAAACTAATAACAAAAGATGGTCCTCTTCTTGAGAATTTATGATAAATGGTGGCAATGAAAGATTTTCGTGTGCAACAATCCGAAGTTTAGTTTGAACTTTTTCTCACGCGATCGATGGTAACCATTCAGTCAACCAACCAGATCTCGGAAGTTGGAAAAAGAAAGGACGACAAAAGAACACTGATCCAAAGCCGCACGATCCGGCTTTGCGTGATGTTAATGCCGTGGGTGGGGTCTTTAACTATTCACGCAACTCTCTACCTCAAATTAATGTCCCATTTCATATTTTATCACAACACCAACAACCAAAAATGGAAAAAGTTCCAGCCAAAAACAAAAACAAACTATATTACCAAAACCATCTATGTACCTTAGCTTGTTACAAAGGATTAAGTTTTAGGTGAACCATGTCTAAAGGTTAAGAAATAAGCTCATTTTTCTAATGTGAAAATCAGTCTCAGATAGCAATGATCTTTCAAGTTATGGAATAATTTATTATAATCATGGATCTATATTTTTGACAGAAAAACTATAAAGTTAGTGCCCCCAAAACCTACCATGTAGATCAGGTACTGCCTTTACGAACAGTGAGTGATTCCAAGTGATATAATGCAGGAATTAGAACCTACAAAGATACCATGAATTTGTAGTTAGGGTTTTTAAGAGTGGAACAATAGATAACATTGGTGAAAGAGTACTTGAGCTAATTATAAGTGTATGATTTGCGAGATTGGAGTGATAATGAGTGATGAAAACAGTGATTGTGCGTACATTCTAACCTATTCCCGTGAAAGTGGGGGCCTTTAGGTGAGGGATTCATTAAATAGAATACTCAGACAACCCAACATAGGGTGCGTGTTCTTAGGGTTCCATGAGTCATTGGACTTGACCATGAGTCAGGCTCTGACTACAATCCAGTATATTGTTTTCTCCTGTACTTTTCTTTTCATATGTAGTAATATAATTACATCTTCTTTACTTTGTAACTGCAAGTACAGTACATAATTTTCACATCAGAAATAAATTACGTACGAAACTGGAAAAGAATGGTTCAAAAGTAATCACAAATTACAAATTTTTAAGTTCAACTGATGTCTCAATCATTTACCTTATTCTGTAAATAATTTGTTTTCATAAGAAGAACAACTCAAAAACTTTTCCAAGTGAAAAAACTTTACGAACATGCTAATAAACAATCCTTCTTTTGGCGCACTCAAACAACCACAGATCACACTGCTAGTTATAAACTATTCAGGAGTCTTATCAGTAACAAATAAAGTGGTAGCAACTGTAAGGACCAGTTTATGCGAAACTATAACACTTATTCCTTTTATTGGATTATATGAAGTGTTTTACAGTGACTACCAATCAAAATTTTAGGTGAAACATGTGTGATTGTCCCCGACTTGTCTCGTACTTTTGATAAAGTTAGATTGCCTTGTTTCCTAGCGTGCACCTGTAATAGATGCGAAATTTATTACTTCACCGCCGAAAAGGTTATTTTTCATCACTTAACCAAACCTTGTATCCCTTTCTCACGCGTAACTCTCAATTTTCCTTTTTTTCTACTACTTCTCATGCAAGTTTGGTTTGGCTCATGATTTGCATATACCTACCTTACAAGATTTAACGACCCTAATGTTACAAATTCTAAGATTGCAGGATAGGAAGCAGCAACGGAGATACAAGGTATAAAGAGGTTTTTCTTTGTACCACATTATACTGTATACTATAGATATATTTTTATGGATAGCAACTTAGAGACAAATATGGCTTAAAGTTTATTTAACTTTTTGAGGCATATTCTTATCTTAAGGCATGCATGTATTGTTGTTGACAAATAAGTTGTGACATTTTGTTGGAAGGAAATTTCCAATTACGGTCGTAAAGATGCCGAAAACCAGAGGGTACTGTGCAGTGAGATGAGATGCTTTCTTTGTTTGAACGGCTAACCTTGTTAACTCAATAACGTCATAGAGAGAATAGAGAATATGTGACCAAAATAGCTAATTGTTTTGTTTTACCAGAAAACTTGAAATACAATATGCCCTTTGGTACTTGTGAAGCTGAAAAGCAAGACAAGACCATTCGAATTTCTATCCGTTTTATCTTTTTATCCTTTTCCACTGCGAAAGAGGAGATCGATGGAGTAGATAACTGATAAAGGTGAAAGGGTGGAAGATATTTTAAGGTCTGACATGCATGCTAGAGAGGAAGTAGTAGCAGTAGTAGTGTAGTAGTAGTGTTGGAATGGAATGGTACAGTTGTTTCGTACGTCTTTCTAATTTCTATGGCTCCAAAAGCTCCTGTGGTCAAGTTGGAGACAAACGTTTGCGGTGCATATGAGAGTAGTTAGCAGAAAAAGTTGGTTGAGGTCTCTGCTCAAGGTTCTTCGTGTACTTCAACTCTAGGGGCTTTTATTTAACAAAGAGATAAAGATGGGACCCAAAATTGTTCTCTCAAGAAAAAGCTTGATTGACTACTACATGTGTCTACATTGACATGATTTATGAATGTAAGTTTAAGCTATTAGTTAAAACCTCAAAGGACGCGGAAAAAACAAAATATATGCATCCCACACGACCACTAACATCGTACCTCACAATTACTTATTATTGAGCTGTTTTTTTTTTTCTTTTTTTCTTTATCTTATCTTAAGTTTTGAATCGGTGGTAAAGGGTAAGCAAAAATGGTGGTATCGGGTCCTTTTTGGCAGAACAATGTTTGTTGCTTTTGGAAGAAATGTGAGTGTCCCCACAACACAAGAGCATTTTGGTGTGTGGTAATAACAGGCTATTTGCTTTATGCGAAGGTCTTGGGTTGTAGGCACTTTGAACTTTAAGAAAGGGGACAGGTTGAACGGCATTTGTGAGTTGGGATAGTCCTAAAGTGTGAAATGCACGGTGGAAATTAGTGGTGACGAAATCCAAATCATCAATAGATGTAAGACATTAATGGTTAAGTTGAAGTATTATCATAATCTATTTGGGAGATTCGGTGTATCTCAAAAGTGGGATGAGGAGAACGGCATCGATCTCTTTTATAACTTCCTCATCTACTCATTCCCAGCTATCACTCTACCAAACCAATTGCCCAAAACCCACATGTACATATTTAATGCATCTTTTGCTTCGACTCATCAATTAAGCTTCTTAAGATCCTATTGTTCCAATCCATCTCACTATGTTTCAAGCATGCTTCATCTTAGGATTTGTTCCCTCTGATGTACTTTTATTTAAAAGTGTTTAATCATAATTTTTTTTTTCTTAACAGGTAATATTACTCATCATTTAGATGTTAATGGAGAAGTCGAACCCACGACTTCTTCACCTCTCCCTTCCAACTTTAATTGTTGAATCTTATAAATTAATTTGAATTTAACATATCGGCGGCAAAGTATATATATTGGAGCACTTGATACGTTTCAACCCTTTTAGTTGTGATGTTATTTATTTTTTAGCTTAAAATAAACTCACTAATCATTCTATTTTATACTTCAAAGAAATTTTTTAGAAACAAAATTGTGGTAAAAGTGACTAAGTTAAAAAGTTAATAATATGTTACATACGTGTGATGATTGATTATAATAATTTTATCTTAATAAATTTAAATCTAGAATATTGATAATTTTTTTTCTTTTTGTTCTAACGGAAGAAATCGATCCTACAATTTCAAGTTCCCTAAAATATTATTGTTAGATTCAATTGTCATATTAATATCATTTTAGATTTTAAATTCAATTTTATAACAATTTTGTTATGTGAGGATTATATCTATAAATCATATTCTGTTAAAGACTTATAAAAGTCTAATCTAACTTATTTAACTCTTATTATATAAGTCTTAACCAATAAATGACAATTGGTTTAACTAGATCTCATGATGATACAAGGTTTTTAACTACATTTACTAAAAATTTCATAAATAAAATTTGGACAATATTGATTAAGTAGTTACCATTACTCATTACTCGGCAGTCACCCTTTCATTTGAAATATTATGAAAAAGATGTAATGATAAATTAAAAAATACTATATAAATGACTAATTCATTTGTCCTTACAAAGTCAAAATATTGTCTCAATCTCCCATTGATAAAAAAAAACATCTTAAACAATATTAAAAATATAAATTAACCATTACGGTTTTTCTTTGAATATGGATGACACGGGTTTATTGTTAAAAGAATCTTAGTTGTGTAATTGAAATAGTTGAAATTCAATAATTTATATATTTGTGCTAAAATATAAAATAGAAAATGCAGTGGAAAAAAAAGATTTCACAAATGATCAATCAATCTTTTAACGGTAATTAATCATCGGCATTACCCTCACTTTGTTTATGTGCATTTTATTTATATGTAAATTGAATAATAAATATTAATTAAAAAATTACAATAACAATTAAAAAATTATTTTTCAATCAAAATCAAACATAACATTAAATCATCCAAATACAAATTTAAATTATTTAAACATAACCAAATATTATAAATGTAATTAATCATAGTCAATGTTTTAATTCTTACACTTAATTAAACTTGCAACAAACTATAAAAGTTAATTCTTAAACTTCATTAAACCCCTTTAAGTAATTAAACTAATAATTAATCATAATAATATAATATAATTAATCATAAGAAATATGGGATGGGATGAGATAGATACTATGCATACATATAATTCTCACTGATATTTGTAAGTAAATATTTGGACACAAGCCATTCTCAACAAATAAATATTTACCTCATTGTTGATTTTGCATAACTATTAAGATAGATATTATAAAACCAATATACTTAGTATAACTGATATTTTATAATTAGAAAAAAATATAACAAAAGAAAAAGACTTTGCACTATTTGTATGTATTATTTTTTTTTAATAAGTAAGACCTTATATATTTTATTCTGAATATGTTATGATTTTAACATTATGAAGTGTGAAATCATACGGTTAATATAAACTGATCACTTCAAAACTCTTCTTTTAGCAAAGACGTGAGTACAAAATATTCTTATTGAATTGGATACTCAAAGTGTAATTAAGCTAAACCATAGTTTTTTTATTCTAATTGACTAGTACCTAAAAATTAAATTATTCCAATGAAATAAGAAGTCTTAATTTTCTTTATAAAAGTAAAAACATAAGATTGCCAAATCCTAAGTTCAATTCATCGGATCCTGCGCCATTAAAAGTGGTTTCACATCAGCATTTTCTTTAATTATTTGATTGATTTGTGTGATTTAAACACGCTTACAAATTTAAAAATAGTATGTTTGAAACAATCCATGTTTTGTCGAGGCGATATTTCATAACTAAATATTATAATTTTTATCGTTATCAATTTCTTTCTTCTCGGCATCACTGATA
>Ga0209389_1001857_pt1 | contig 15455 bp, 8 predicted proteins | sample CowpearedBW_FD_187526 | JGI IMG/M metagenome (GOLD analysis project Ga0209389, IMG submission 187526) | Root nodule microbial communities of legume samples collected from California, USA - Cow pea red BW (SPAdes) (version 2) | ecosystem: Host-associated > Plants > Roots > Nodule | place: USA...
ACACTTAGGAGGATTCCACTAAACAGAAAGGTTCCAAGAATTACAAGCACACCTATGTAATTCTAACCCCAAAACCCAAGAACTTGATTCAACAATCAAGAACTTCCCCTAGGAGCAATGCATCCACACAATTGCACCTAGGTCCACACTTCAACCACTGAAGCTACTGTAATCAAAAATACAGAAAACAAACAAGAAACGAAAACACCTAAGTTGTGCAGATTTGACTTGATGCTCCTTGAATCAAGCAAGATCCATCATGGTAAAGTCAACCATCAATCATTCTTGGATCTGTGCTTGGGTTATTGCAGAATCTTCTGAAGTTCTTGTGTCTCTCAGATGGCTCTTTCTCAGATGAAGACTGCGTGATCTCTCTCAAAAATTCCAGACCCAAAACAGATTACAAACAGCTTTTATACAAAGGTTTTTGCTGTCACTAATTCAATTAGCAATTTACCTAATCGATTATCGTGAGTATATTTTCACTTACTTAGTACAATACTCACAGCTAATCCATTAGTTAAAGAGCTAATCATATGCAGAAATACACAGCAAGCCTGAAATACAATTGATAAAGAGAAGCTAATTTCCTAATGCATATCCTAACTGGACCAAGCTATGTTTTATCCTAGATCAATAGACATCATCAAAATTGTTCTTCGTTTATGGAAGAAAGGCTCCCCCTGCCAACAATATTTATCATTGTTAATAAAAACAAATGTTCAAAATCATTCGACCAATTTTAACTAATAAAATAAAACGTTACTAAAACTAAGACTTAGAAATTAAATTAGATGAAAAAAAAAATTATGGCTAAATATGTTTTGGATTTCGAAGTTAAGCACTGAAAAAAGGAAGATGATGCTTAAATCAATATCTAAGAAAAACATTGACGAAACATTTCAAGAAACAAAAAGATTAGGTCATGTTTCATACCTTGTGTCAAGATTAATCTTGTGTTTGGATGAGGGATTTAAACCTTCAGTCTAGATCGACTCGGCTCGACCTAAGGCTCGGATCGACTTGACTCGACTTAGGGCTCGGACCGACTCATGTCGACCTCTAGTCCAAACTGACTTGGCTTGACCTTCGACCTATTCCGACTCGGCTCAACCTTCGAATTGAAAGAATTCCTTAATTTTTGAGGGAATTACGGTGTAACCAACTACGGTGGACCCACTCTTAAAAGCATCCAAACACTAATTGACGCTTTAACATGACAGCTAATTTAATACATTCTTTTAGTGTATTAAATTTGAAATTGTCAATACCTATTGTATGAAAAGAAAATCAATGACGAACTAGCTCGTAACTAATATTATTTTACACGTAAATGTTTAGTGACCCAATTAAATATTAAATTTTATTTTTCAACTAAAAACAATAAACATTTAGCAACCATTAAATTTTTGGATCTTAATATAACATTTAACCATAAACCCTAACCCTAAGTCTTAAAATCGTAACCATTAAATCCCAAACTCTAAACACACTCATCTAATGCAATTTTAAAAATATTGAATTTAGCGACCAACACAATTCGGTCGCTAAATGATGTGTTCGCCATTTAGTGACCATTGCATATTGGTCACAAATTGCTACGTTAAAAACATTATATTCAGCGACCACCAAGTTTTTGGTCGCTAATTACTATGTAATAAATATTTAGCGACCACCACGTTTTTGGTCGCTAATTATAAAATTATACAAATTTAGCGACCACCATACTTTCGGTCACTGATTCAAGCATTAAAAATTTTTGTTAGCGACCAACGACTTTTCAGTCGCTAAAACGTATTTAGCGACCACCATGGTATCAGTCGCTAATGAAAAATTTATTCGGTCGCTAATGTGGTTGCTAAAAAGTCTACATTCATTTGTAGAAATATAACCACCGATTTAGCGACTAAATTGTAGCAACTATATGTTAAGGTCGTTATTTCAGTCGCTGATTAAATTTATGTAAGTACAATAATATTTTGTCGCTATAGTGGTCGCAGATTGCAACAAAAATCATTCAATGGCTAATTCGGTCGCAGATAGCAACCTATATTTTTCGGACGCTAATTTCGGTCGCTAAAACATTAAATTCTAGTAGTGACCTAAGCATAAAGAGTGTGACTTGCTTATGTGGCAAAGTCACACTTCTTGCATGCACTCCTTTTGGTTCAAAATTAAAGTTTTTAGAACCAAATTTCCCTCCACTTTTTGGACACCTAACTCTCCTTTTCTATTATAAATAGAGGAGCTTGCCTCATGTAATCCTAACTCGAATTCTAGTAAAGAAATGTTTCCCAATTATGTGCACATACCTCTATTTTGACATCACCTTCGAGTAAACTTTTCTATAGACTACTCTAGTCTCTTTCCTTTAGATGAGTAGAGGTTGCTAACATGGGTCCTATCCCTGGAATTGTTGGTGAACTAGATTATTTATAACTTGTCCATCAAGGTTAGCCGAGTTATCTTTCTCTTTTGAAGTTATTTTCTTATCTGGTTTTCATCCAGCAGTTAAATGGTACTAATTTTCATATTGTATTATCATAGGTAAAATATTTTTTTATTTAATGGAAATACTATATATGCATGGTTTTGAAGAAGTTGCATTCTCATGTCTCTTGTTTCTTTCTTATTATCCTTTCCTTTGCCATTTCACGGGAGATGATAACCGCTTTTTGTGATCCTGGTGATTTCCAAAAGAATCTTGCTCATGTAGGACCAAGAAAGAGATAAAAGGGAATCTGTCATAAATAGCTTCTTGTATCATGTTTGAATCTAGAAGGCATATCACTAATTAATGGATTATTACTGGTCTTTGAACCTGAAAATCGAGTTTTATTTACAATTTCTAGTTGTAATTCCAGATATTTACATTTTTGGTTTAAGGTTGATAGTTTTTCATTCACATTGTTTTCCTTAAAAAATTTCTTGGACATCAATTCACCTAGAATGCGATGTTCTTGTATATGCAGTTGGCATTTGTAGATAGGTTGGTATATTTGTACTTTGCTGCAGGAAAACGATTTTATACTCACACAATTTTTAAAATGGAAGATTGGGTGTCTAATGAAAATCACCCCCAACATTTCATTTTTGTATGTCTACTTTTCACTTTTATTTTAGAACTTGCACTATAATGTTCTCACTTTCAAGACATGGATTATTTATTCTACCTTTTGGGTGAAATTATTTCTAGTCTATCTTTGTTTTATCTTGTTCAGCGGGGTTGCAATCTAAATGTGAAATCTATTGAATTAATTTTATCGTTGTGGCTTTTTTGTTGATGTATGATGGATAATGCCTGGTGCTATTTTTTCCTTTTGATATTTCAGTGGTGATAAGAAACTAACTTATTATATTTGATTTTATACTAGTTCTTTAACTAAACTAACTTTTTTATTTCTTATACACAGATTGGAAAAGTTAAATTTGGACATAGCAGAAGGGAGGTCGTCGGTGATAGGCACCATAATCGGAAAGTTGTTATGTGTATAGATTTGGAATTCTGCTGTTGGAATTTGTGAGTGGAAGAAAGCCCATAGAGAATGTTCCTTGGTGGTCTTAAGAGAACAAAACTAAGTGGGTTGAGTCTATGATAAGCAAAGAAAAGTTCACAGAACTGGTTTTACTCAAAACTAAGAGGGAACATTGATGAAAACTGCCTCTCAAACAAAGACAAAACATTAATGAAAACCAAGTGAGACAAGAAATCATTGCTCGTTACGTGCAAAGTGAGTCTGGACCCAACATGAAGCAAGTGGTAACCTTCTTGGGCAAGAATATGAAGTGGTGGAAAATATTTTAGGATTTTAGGATTTGATAAAGACTTTAGTTGTAGAATTGGCTTATGAATTTTTAATATTTTCTATATTTTGGATACTTGAACATTTTGATACTTTGATGTGATTCTTTCTTTATGTTGATCAATTAATGAAACAAAATGTTTGTTAACTTTTATGTAGTGTCATATTGTTTTTTTAATTTTCACTATTAAAAATTGATTTTATTGAATTATGAAATTATAAATATAGGTGGATAATAATAAATAATAAAATATTTGAATCATGACATATGATAATAGAGACGGTTATTAAATATTGTAATATAATGTGAATTGTGACGCTTTAAGTGTCGTTATTTTCAATACATTTAATTTTATTTAAAAAATTACGACGCTTTTAACTGTCGTAATTTATCCTAAGAAATAATCACTTTATACAATGTAAAAAATTGCAATTGTTCTAACGATTTGCTTGAAACCGTCACGTTATATTTTATGGTAACACGAATTATAGCGATTTTCGAAATTACCACCAACGTAATTGTGACGATTAAAATTGCTATATTTTACGAAAATAATTGTCGTAATTTAGATTGTATTTTGTTTGTAACTAAACCTAAACCTAGACATACACATACATGTTTGTAACACTCACCCAAGTGATGACATGTAGTTCTTAATCATATGAAACAAAACATGTTACAAAGATAGTTGTATTAAGCAATCATATGAAAGCCAACAATCTTAATCATATGTTACAAAGATAATTTACCTCGTTGTGAATGGAAACAATATAGGCTAATATTTTGTGGATCCTTTTCTTTATGATCAAACTTACTGATGATAATAATTTCCTTTTTACGTAAGTACGTACACCATGTGGGTTATTCATATTGTAATACATAATTTATCTACAAATTCAAATTTGTATGTAATTATTAGTAATAAATTACAATTTTTTTAGAATGAAGTTAAGATTTTCACCATGAAACTACCACATGTATGCAAACTTATGGTTCAAGTATGATGTGTCATTCATAGTCAATTATTGTAGGAAACCTTCTATATATATATGTCATTCATGTTTTTGGTATGAAATAAGTCATGGATTAGTTGGTTGGTTGGTGGTGCTTTGGCATGAGAATTGGATGTCATGGGATAACATGTTGAATATAGTGTGAGAACATGGATGTGGTATGAGATAGACATAATTTCAGGAATCTCTTGGTGAGATTTCATTGTGGTGTTGTAGTGTGTATAATTAGATAAGGATTCAAGTAAGGATTGCATCGCGAAACTCTAAAGAATCACTTATTCTCACATAGAGCTGACTGATTCAAGTGGTGAGAGTAGTGGGAGGTCTTATCTTTGGCAGGATAATGGCCTTAGATGTTTGAAGGCTGCCCTAGTCTTAGAGTCCTGCTTGTTTTCTATCACATGATTGTATGCCTACCTTGTTGCATGCTTGTGAACGGTTTCAAGTATTTGTTTGCTATAACCTGTTCAGATCATCTTCTTTATACTTTAGCTTACCCTTTCTATTTGCTAGTGTGTTTTGTGTGTGGCTTTCTCCTTTTGCAATGATTATCAATTTATTGATGTGAGCAAATGTAGAAGCCCTTATTGGTCACTAGAGTGATGGAAATTCTGCAGTGCAACTAATATTGGGTTGGATCTCCTCACTCTTAGTACTCTTTTAAGGCACTATTGCCTATGTATTATCTTGCTCTATAAGCAAGCGTTTTGGATAAATGTCAAAATTTTATTCTATTTTTTTCATGGCATCGTGGTGTGCCTTAATTTTCCTTTCTAAGAGTATTTATGGATGACTGTAATGGTAAATCTTTATGTATTGTGCAACTCGTATGCTCTTATAATATTACAATTATGCAATGTTTTATTTAGTAGATTTATTCTATAAAAAAGGGATGTCACAAGGCAACTGTAAATGTCATTCATAGTATACAAGTTATTATTCATATATTTTACCATTTTTTGGTTACAATTTAAAAATGAGATTAATTGTCATAATATTTTGTGGTTGTGTGTGCTCACTATATTAGGTAATTGGTGGTAGTGCATAAACCATTTGAACAGGGGCTACATGCTTCTTCAATGGTTGTGTGTGCTCACTAGATTATGGCACACTTCAAGTTGCTCCGCTAAACAGGTGCTACGTAGGAAAATCTAAAATTATTGATGACTCACTAAGATACACAATGAAGAGAAGAACTAATATTTTATCATCTTCTAGTTTGATTTTTATTTTTACAATATCTAAAATACTAAGTGTTTCTTTAAACATGCAGAATTATGTGGGTCACAAGTGTAAGACCCCAGAAATTTAATTAATTAAATAAATAAATAATAAATAAATGCCGGTAGTGGGAGTCTTTATGGCCTTTAATGTTAGTGTTTATGCTGTGGAATAGTATTAGCTCACATGGTTGAGAGTACTTGGTTATTATGAGTGATAATATAATCCTAGATTTATAAGAATTATCATGAAACATGAATTGGTTAAATGGTTGTGCATTGACTTGACAATTGGATGGTTGTGTGTTCGAGCCTGGGGAGACTTGAATTAAGTTTTCTTTTTGCCAAAATTCCTTTTGGCAAGAATGTAAAGAGCCAAAAACCTTAGTAGTTAGAGGGGTAAGAGGGCTAGAAAAACAACCAATAATCTATAACAATATATAAATATGATTCTCTCTTTGGTGTCCACATTTCATAATACCAATTATACCCTTTACAATATAATTATTTATTACATTTTTTAAAATTAACAATTATTTTTACCTATTTTCTATATAACAATTTTCCTTTTTTCTTTTTTTATTCATCAACAATTAATTTCTCTATTCATTTCACGTTATTTTTAATAAATATGAATTTGTTTTATATATTAACTTTATCACCTACTAACATACTATTATTCATATTCAAAAAAATGCGTACACACAGGCAAGCACGATAGCATCTATGTGTACGCTAGTGATTCTTGAATGGCAATTACAACCAATAGTGAGTATAGAGAGAGGAGTATTCTGAGCACGTGGATTCAGTGAAACATTGTAGCAAGGTGTTAGATTAGTAGCAAAGGAGGCCATTGGTGATCAATGGGAAGCTTTGGAATCATCAAATTATAAGCAAGGAATCCAGGTTAGGGGTGTTGTTACAGTGTTAAATTAGTCGTGATTATAGTATGAACTATTGTTTGTATCTATGTTTATTCTCTACCATATATTTTCGCTGAATTTTAGAGGTTTCTGGAAAATTTCCAAAACCGCCTAGCGATCTTGAATAGTCGCCAGGCGACGCATGTGAATTGTACAGGGTTTCTAGATTCCTACCAGAAATTGCTTGGCTGTCAAAAATTGCCAAAATTCTCTCCTCACCCAGTTTGCTTGTGTTTATAATCATGTTTATTTATAATCTAATAAAATAATTGTGTATTTATAATCTAATAAAATAATTGTAGAACAATTTGATTGTAGCGAGTCGAGAATTGATGGACCTAGGGATTATTGAGATTTGAGGGTTCATAGATGCAGGAGGATTCTAGATTTTTCCAGCGCAGTCGAAGTGGTACCGAATAGTTAAGTTATGCATTGCCGGATTGGGAATTTCTATTGGGTGAATTTGGGTCATGTAAAGTAGACTAGTAACTTATCAGAGAGGATGAAAAGGGGTAAATAAGACATGAAGAAATGTTATGGATTAATGGTATAGTTGATTGATTTTGTGATAGTTGGGATACCAATAATGCATGGACGAGGCTTAATCAATTAGGATTATGCATAGGTTTATTTTAGGATAATACTTAGTAATTGGGGTTGTTGCTGCGTGGTCACTTTAAAGGTGTAGAGGTATTGCTAATGTGTAGTGGATATAGAGTATTTAATGAGATGGAAATTCAGAATGGTGGGGAGAGGGATGGAATATGAGTAAGGATGAGTGACTAGGATTTGGATGATCTGTAAGTGCTGTTGGAGGTTTGATGATACTCGTGGTATTTTGGGTGAGTTTTAAGAAGGATAGCTTATGTTAAGAACGGTGCAGGTCTGTGAAAGAAAAACCAGTACAATTTATTGTACTGGTGCAGCGCCTAGCGATGGGGTCACTCCCGCCAAGCAATAAACAAGTGGGCAGCTACATTGGGAACGCATGGTGCCTGGCAGTGGGGTTTGTCCACTGGGCAACAGGGACAGAAACTCCAGGGGCACGTGATGCTTGGCAACATGAAGTTTTCTCCAGGCGGTTTGTAGTTGAATTTCGCCTGGCAACTCTAGAGCAGCGCCAAGCGATAATGCAAGGGCATAATGTTTGCATGCTTTGGTTGTGTGTGGTCTACAAGGCTTTCGGTGATACCTTAATGATCTACTTGCTAGAGTGTTCCTTGAGTCATGGCTTAGAACGATATCGCTTGAGTTGTGGCTCGGGATAGTGGGTAAACATGTGGCCTTCCTTGAGTTGTGGCTCGAAATGGCATCCTTTGAGTTATGGCTCGGGATGGCGGATGAACACGAGCATTCCTTGAGTTGTGGCTCAGATTGGCGAATGTTGTCGATGTGAGTGTGTGTGTGTGTTGTAGCTTGTATAAAGGGTCTCCACTCAATTGAGCAATCAAGGGTTGCGGCCAATGATGTGCTAATTTTGTGTCGAGAGTACGAACTTTGGTTCGTATTGTGAACTCGACCTAGCGTTGTGGAGGGTGGTCCGTAGAATGTTTCCCGCACGTGTTATACAAGTTATGGCTTGTAGGTGTGGAAGAAAATGGTATCTTGAGGTTACCATCCAAAGATGTAGAGCATGGATAACATGGTGGTGGCCATGTGGTGTGGAATCAAAGGATAAAGTTCCTTTGATGAGTGTATGCAAATATCTATTTGAATAGCTTTATGTTTATCTGTTAGCTCACTCTGTCTCCTTGTATTTGGCGATGATCGTTTAATTTGTTACATGAGAGCAAATGATGTTGCAGGTGGTGCTAGTGAGGCATAGAGCCAGAGCGAGACTAGCTTGGGAAATCTTTTTATAGAGTTTTATTGTTTTATGGATTTTAAAGACCTTGTAAACATTTATGTTATCAAACTTGAAATTTGTAGTTGATGTTTATATTTTGTGGATTTTGAATTATTGGCGAGTTATTAAATATTTTCATTTTCCCTCATTTTTGGGAAAAGGCAGTAAAATAAATGCGTTTACATTATCCATTTTATTTTATTTATTTAAATTAGTAATATCCAGTTGGGATGTTACAACAAGCGATTGAAGTTATCTGGCTAGTTAGTATCACTACTTTTCGAGGTTCTAAATCTATTTGTTATTATAAAGATCTTAATGGATCGTTTGAGATACTTTGAACTATTTTAAGAGAATATCTTTAGATACTTTTAACAAAATTCATCTGCAACCAAACTTGTGCACCTTTCACACCTTGATATAAACATGACCTTGCCAATGCAACGCAACATTTTGACAACCTCCTCTGTTGTAGCTAGGGTTTTTTGTTTCTTTTTGGGTTTTTGAGGAATGTTGTTAAATTTATTATTAGGTCGTACACATAATGGCACCAATAAATTTAAACTTTTTAAGAAATTCATAGCTATAATGATCTTGGAGATAGTAAAAATACTAAAAAGAAGAAAAATTGCCTTTTAGATGTTATTCTCAACAATAAGATTTTTGAATATCCCGGCTCAAACCTCAAAGATGTTAAATAGTGAAATGGACATCATTTCAAGAAAATGTGCATTTTCTTATTATTTTTTGGTGAAAATTGAAAATCGTTCTTATTTCTCTCTTTTCATAGTTTCAACTTAATGAAAATATTTTTATTTATGTTAAAAAAGTCCAAAAAAGTTTACTATCCCATCACCGCCCTTGGTTTTTGAGATACCTTGGCCTTTCTAGTATTTTTTATCTCCTTCTTTTCTAGAAAAGCTTTTCTCCTAAAATTATTGAAATAATCATTATGCTTTTATTTCAATGTACATCGTTTGATACAAAAGTAAAATATGAGATTTCCGTATATTTCATTTTTTAATGTAGATATATAGCATTTTATTATGGGATAATGATATAGTGACATGCAAAATTTGACAATTCCTCTCACAACCATACGTGGCACCGATTGGTTAAATTTTTTTAATTTTTAGTTAAATTCCATGTTGGCATTGATTGAAACGCAGAAAGGGTTTGAAAGGAAAAAAATGGTTTGAAATTCGACGAACAAAACGCGAGGCTGAAACCCATCTTCAACTACATTTGTTTCATTGACTTACGGAGGCTAACACATTAAACGTAAGGATGAGAAGGACATGCTTTCCTCTCCACCCAACGTAAGACTCGATAAATTTAATTAGTTAAATAATTAATTAATAAATGCGGGTAGTGGGAGCCTTTATAACAATTAATGCTGATTTTTATGATGTGGAAAAGTATTAGCTCAAATGGTTGTGAGTACTTGATTGTGTTGAAAGGACTTAATTGTGTATTATGCCAAATTATGTGTTATTTTAATTGTGTATTATTTTGTTAATGTGATTGATCATGATGAGTGACAATATAATCGTAGATTTATAGAAATTATTATGAAACATGAATTGGTTGAATGGGTTGTACAGTTGCTTGGAATATGATGGTTGTGTTCGAACCATGCTAAACACAAACTAAGATTTCTTTTTGCCAAAAAATGTTTTGGCATGAATATGAAGGAGAAGATGGTTGGTGCTTGAGGCTACCACTTGCACCTGAGTTTGAAGCAAGTTGGCCTACCCTATATACTCTTCCTTTATTCTTTCCACCAACAACCTCAACCCAACACCGAGTCCTAATTGTGTCTTCCGTTGTAGGATCAGCATTAGGATCTGATGGACCAACACTAGAGCCTTGCTCAGATCTGACCTGTGAAAGTTTATTTTCAAATTCTTTCTGTTAAGTAAACATTATACCTTTATGGGAAAGAAATGAAAGTGTTGCTTACATAGGTCCTCTGAGATCTTTCATCAACATACTCGCTGGATCTTTTACGGATATGGGTTTGTTGAAATACCTCATCAATGTTGTCAACACCCAATTTCATCCGGTAAAAAAAATTGTTTTCAAAAAAATAATTAGGAAGAGGAGGAAATAAAAAAAGAGAGAGTAGTGAACATTGATTTGAGTATGGATATATTCCTACTTTATTTTCATCTCATTTTAAATTTAGTTTAACCTTGTTTTATTTTATTTAATCTTGGTTTGTTAATCTTGTTTATTTTATTTTATTTTATTTTAATTTTAATTTTTTGTTTTTTTTATTTTATTCTTTTTTTTTGTTTTGTTTACTTTTTTATTTTTTTTGTTTTATTCCTTTTTCAAAAAATATGTATATAAAAAAATGAAATGAAAAATAAAAAAAAATAGAAGAACAAAAGTTTAACGTAAGGTCTCTCTGTTATCAGACCATGGCTGCTATGCTATCATGGTTTTTGTATTGGGAATGACCTGTAACATGGTCATGATGGCTGAAGGAGCAGGAAGCAACATCTGCTCTCAGCCTTATCCCACATTTCGAGATTGGAAGGTGCAGAGAAAAGTGAACATAACAAAAGAGAGAGTTACATAATAAAAAGGGGAAGATTCATGAAAGGGGGATTTTTTTTTTTACTACATAGGGGGAAGGCACTAGAGATCATAGAGGGGGAGAATGAGTCAAAATTGAAAACGGAAGCAAAGTTGTTAATGCATTAAGTTTTATTTTCACGGTAAGTGTTCATAACTCCTTCTTAGCTTCTATTACCGTGACTTGATATTGATTTTCATGAATGTATGTATTGGAGCTTTTATTACCATGACTTGATATTGATGTTCATGAACGTATGAATTGGAGATGATTTGAGGTGAGCATAGTAAGTTTGTCATTTATTTTGTTTATTCCCACCGCACTTGTGTAAAAACAATAAAGAACAAAGCACTTTTTTTCCTTCTTCTTTCTTCTCTTATTTCTCCATTATCGAATAAAGGCTGCTATACAACACCAACATTCAACAGCAATGGCACTATTGTGGCAGTCTTGGTCACGGTGATCTGGGCGTTGTCGGCAGTGGCCTTGGGCGCTGGAGCAGAGGTCGTTCGAGTCGCGCCTGGGAGGAGGTAGAGTGAAGGTCGCGTGTGCGAGAATAGGTCATTGAATCTCACGAAGGAGGTCGACATCTCCGGCATCGATTGGCGTCGCCGGCAAGCCAGCAGCGTGGTGGTGTGGTGAAGCAAAGATGGGGGCAAACGGTGATAGGGGTTGAAGTTGTGTTGGTGCGAGAAGAAGAGGCTGCTGCATCGTGGAAAAAGAAGGTTTAATTTTTAATTAGTTTTAGTTTAATTAGGGTTAAAGAAAATTAGGTCCGTGTGGTTTTTCTCACGCACCCTCTATTTTATTTTCTACACACCCACAAGTTTTCTTGAGCTGGCCAACCTTTCTACTCTGCACACCCCACTTTCAATCTTTGCACCCCTCCTAGTTTAAATTTTGGATCTATTTAGGTTTACACAATGCACCTCTTTGTTTAATGCACACACCCCACATCTTTTTATTTCTTACACCCTCATCTCACTTTACACACCCCTTCTGTTTACTTCATGCACTTCCCGCATGTGATAATCCTGCACCCCCGTACCTTTGTCTATTGTTGTTGAGCCGATTGTTGTGTTTACTTTGTGTACCCCCACTAATTACTCATATACCCCCATGTTTTGTTTTCCACTTTTATCCTTCTTAAATAATTTCATCCTTTGATTTATTTATTTATTTTTATTTTATTAAAAGAACAAATATATTTGAAAATTATAAAAATTACAAATATAGAAAAAATAAAAAAAAATGTTCTCTTTCATTCTTTTATTGTGTCTATTCGGCTGCTCGCAACGTGTGACACTTATTTTCTGAAAATACCAAAAAATAGTTTTCTTTCCCTTTTAGTGTTTGTCCGACCGCTCGCGTCGTGTGACACATATTTTCAACTAATTCAAAAATACCAAAAAAAATACAAAATATCAACATTTTCAAGCAAAAAGTCTTTTTTAAGAACTACGTGATCCTTGATTCTCCACCGTGAGATACGTAGGAGCAAGGCCAGTCCTTGTCAGGTCCACCTCTAAAAAAATCAAATCTTTTTCTCAATTGTTTTTCAAATATCTTTTAAAGAACTACGTAGCCCCGATTTCTCATCTTTAATGAGAATACATAGGACCAAGGTCAATCCTTGTCGGGCCCAAAAAATTAAAAAAATATTTTTGTTTCTTTTTAGCATTTTTGTTTTATTATTTCTTTTGGGGGGAAATTAACATTTTGAAAACCACATCGACTTTGCATTTTTAATTAAAAGTACCGCCCTTGGGCGGGCGCGTAGGGTGCTAACACCTTCCCTACGTGTAATCAACTCCCAGATCTGAAATCTGGTTTTTCGCAGACTTGTTTTATTTTTATGATTTTCCATAGTTTTCCAAAAATAACTATGGTGGCGACTCCAAATCTCTTTTTAAACCCGTTTTCTTTTTTGGTTTGCCTTCCCGTCGCGATTCCGATTGCGACAAACGTGCACTTGTAATCCAAGCTCTTGTGCTTGTAAAACAAAATATGGTGTTACTTTTTAAGTAGAAATTATTAAAATTCTAAGTGATGATTACTTAAGAGAGAAGTTTTATACCGTACGAATGGCATGCTCATGAGTCGTAATGGAATCGCCTGTGTGTAGGTTCCCACCCTTGTGGGAAGCTTTGTTCCTTTAGTCTATAACACATTTATTGCGATAGGTTGGAGAATTTCAATGTGCCAACAATTGATTCCACATATCATCCCCAAGCCAATAAGGGCGTTGTCTTGCATTTCGTGCCTATGTGAAGCTCTAAAGTTAAAATTTATGTGAATTTGAGCTTCATCCTCAGGTCTCCACTAAACCTTCCTCTACGACAATGAATCAAGTACAAATCATCAATTGCATTGTACTATTAACATACACAGTTGTTAAATCCTTAAAAAGATTGATGTTATGTTTACCTTAAAATGTTGCCAAAATACATCACTATCTATTAGAGGTATTGCTCCCCATGTCGGCCAAGCAGTCAAATATTGTTGCTAAATAGACCTTGTGATGGCCTACGAAGCAACTCTAGAAAGATAAAACCTACACACGATTTAAGAAAATTAATGCACAAAAGGGCAAGATAAAATAAGTCATGTAAAAGAAAATAGTTTTTAAGATGGGAGAAGTTATTATTACCCTTTCCCATAAGGTTTGATCATGGGTCGTTCATGGGGAGAAGGGTCAACAACAACAGCATATGCATTAGTGGGACCAGAAGAGGCATGAATACTAGGTGAAAGGACTGATGATGGAGAAGGTACGACAGCAGCAGCAATAGAGGGTGAGGAAAAAGGTTGTGGTAGCACAACAGGGGGTGGCATGGGCACCATCACAAGAGGTGGTGTGGGTACCATAACAGAAGGTGGTGTGGGTACCAAAGGAGGGCATGGTGTGGGTACCATAACAGGAGGTGGTGTGGGTACCAAAGGAGGGCGTGGTGTGGGTACCATAACAGGAGGTGGTGTGGCATCTACAATAGGAACGGATGGGGATGGTAATGGTGTGGGTGCAACACCTAGGGGGTTGACTATAAGGCTGCACTATGTGTGTCAGTAAGAGTGGATGGAGTGGATGTGGATGGTCTTGTAGGAGGAACTTTTATCAGGTAATGTGGCCTTTTTAGTGCACTTTTTGCTTTAGGTTTTGCTACCTCTTTCCCCTTACCAGGATTAGGTGGACCCCCAGATGACATTGTAAACTATTTTCAACGAATACTATAAAAATAAATAAATGATTAATATTAATGTCAAATTATACGTAAAATATTAAAAAGTAAAATATCATATTACAACTACACAACAACAATGACACATAATACAAAGTATAAATATTATAAATTAATCATCATCACTACCATCATTCATGACTTCATAAATCTCATCATCATCATCATTGTTGTCTTCTTCTTCTTCCTTTTCTTCTTCTTCTTCTTCTTTTACTTCTCCTTCTTCTTTTTGTTCTCATCCTTCTTCTTCTCCTTCTTCTTCTCCTTCTTCTTCTCCTTCTTCTTCTCTTTCTTCTTCTCCTTCTTCTTTTCCTTCTTCTTCTCCTTCTTCTTATCCTTCTTCTTCTCCTTCTTCTCCTTCTTCTTGTCCTTCTTCTTCTGTTTCTTCTTCTGTTTCTTCTTCTGTTTCTTCTTCTCCTTCTTCTTCTCCTTCTTCTTCAACTTCTTCTTCTCCTTCTTCTTCTCCTTCTTCTTCTCCTTCTTCTTCTTAATATTAAAAAGTAAAAGGTCATATTACAACTACACAACAACAATGACACATAATACAAATTATAAATATTATAAATTAATCATAATCACTACCATCATTCATGACTTCATGATTCTCATCATCATCATTGTTGTCTTCTTCTTCTTCCTCTCCTTCTTCTTCTTCTTCTTCTTCTCATTCTTCTTCTCCTTCTTCTTCTCCTTCTTCTCCTTCTTCTTCTCCTTCTTCTTCTCCTTCTTCTTCTCCTTCTTCTTCTCCTTCTTCTTCTCCTTCTTCTTCTCCTTCTTCTTCTCCTTCTTTTTCAACTTCTTCTTCTTCTCCTTCTTCTTCTCCTTC
>Ga0209389_1001861_pt1 | contig 15450 bp, 9 predicted proteins | sample CowpearedBW_FD_187526 | JGI IMG/M metagenome (GOLD analysis project Ga0209389, IMG submission 187526) | Root nodule microbial communities of legume samples collected from California, USA - Cow pea red BW (SPAdes) (version 2) | ecosystem: Host-associated > Plants > Roots > Nodule | place: USA...
AAAAAAAAAAAGAAAAAAAAAAAAACAAAAGGCAAGATGATAAGTAGATGTCAACTGCCCAAGTTCCTGATCATTACCAAAACAAACAAAAAATATATTAACTAAGAGAAGCAACGGAACATAATGAAAAAGAATTTCTACTTCTCATTCCGCGAAAAGAAAACCAACTTCATAGAGATATTCATATATTTTTTAACTATGCATTGACAAAAAGGGAAAGGCTTTTGTTCTCGTTGGAAAGTCTTTTCTGGGCAAATCTAATGTTACCCTGTGTAACTTCATTCATAAGCAAGAGATGAAACCCCTCGGATAATTGAGAACTTTAGAATTGTGTACCCATTTGAATATTTCATATCTGTTAACTGGTACCCACTACTAATAGTATTTTTTGGTTTTAGATTTCCTCTGAGAACAAGAAAACCATGGTTTGGAAAAAAGCTATAAAAGACGAGCTTTTTCTCAAACGGTAGTTTTCAATTTGGCAGCTATTCAAGGCCAACACACAAGTGGCTAAAACACTTTAGTTTATTATTCCTTCAGACAGACAACATAACTAATGAAGAAGCTATAGTGAATGAAAACTCTTGTCCGGCATTTGCACACAAAATCATCAATACAATAGGAAGTTAAACTTTCAGAGAACAACTTCAATATTCTACCTACCTGGAGCCACTAAAATAGAAGAAAACCTAGTAGTGTTCTATCTTGCATAAGAAAAAAATCAAAATCAATTTAGAATATCCTCGTAATACTATCTCATATAAGAGGTCACTTCAAAAAAGCATAAACAAACAAACATCCAAACAAACTAGACATTGCACTTTTCTTTTCACGCGATAACTCTAAACAAAATGATATGGAATTCCACCATTTCACCAGAAGTATCCTCGCACAAGCTGGCTTCCTTATAAAGAACTCCCAAATCTAACGCGGAATTTCACATAACTGGAGAGGACAATCTCCTACCAAAACTTTTCAGTCCTAAATTACAATCAGTTTCAGCATCTAAGAGATAGACAATCCACAGATTGAGGACATAGATGCTCCACGATAAAGGATCTAGAGCTTAGCTGAGAAAAACGGGATGATCAAAATCAAATTTAGATATTATAGATGAACTAAAGCTACCTCTGAACAATGAAAAAATCTATTCTTTTTTAAGATCACAAAACATCCAACTCATCTACACAATGGGTGAAAAAAATATTACACGCCAGAAAGGGAATTCTGAGCCGTTACTTCAATTGACACTGAACATAACCAATGATGAATGCTAATATAGTTTAACTTTGCTTTGATTTCTCATGCAAGTTAGAGGATCCATCGCCTAAAAGGAAAAGAAAGAAAACACTCAGATCAGCCAACCCCCTATCACTAATTGCATTTCAAGCTATTCCTCCAAAATTACCAAAATCATAACACACAAGTCAAGTATAATTATGCAGAAACTTCAGCATCAATGTAAGAATAATGAGGACAGAAGCTTACCAAAATCAGTACTACCTTACAAGTTGTTAGCTTGCTTAAACTACATATACAAAAATATAATAAAAATAATAACAATGACAATGATCTGCCCCAAAAGCCTGCAATACAACAACAAATTTAAAAACTTCGACAAAAAAAACATCAACTTGTTTAAAAATAGCGAAGACCCATACTCCATTAACGGAGTTCCTTCAAACCCATCTTCTAATTTTCCATCCCCTCCTCCCCAGTAAGAAATTTGTTTAACAAAAAATGTATAAAAATAAAAAATTCACCTTCGAAATTGAAGCAGAGGAAAATGAAAAAGAGAAGCGCTTCTGGAGAAGAATAAAGAAGCGCTTCTGTTCTACATGGCGGCGTTGTTCATTTGTTGGGAACTGAAAGTGGATAGTACAATGCGGAAAACTAGCTTTTCTTTTTTCTTCAGTTGCAGTGACAAAACAAATACACTATCTTGTACGATTGGAATCAGCAATACGACGTCGCGCTGATTTTACTTTTCTGTTAAAATTTAATTTAATTTATTTGTGGATAATCGGGTTAATAGTGTATTGAAGGTTGTTAATATTAGTGAACTATTTAAAATTTGTTTGAGTAGTAGTTAATATTTTTGAGTGAATAATTTATTCAACATCATAAATATTTCTATATTTTATATTTACTATAATAAATTACAGTATTGATATAATAATTTAATTTTATTACTGTTATTTAAATTCTGTTAATGATTAATATAATTAAATTTGTGTTTATATTCTGTTAATGATTAATTAGTTATTATATACACTAAGTTAAGTATTATTTTATAAACTAAATATGCATAATATCAATATTATCTGTATAAATCATAAAAAGTCTATAATTAGTTTGTTATTAAAAATTTAAATTGGTATTTAATATTAACTATCTATGAACATTTTAACTACTTACTGATTAAAATTTTAATAACCATAGCTAATATAAATATTAGATGCCAATTTAAACTCTAATTCACAAGTCAGTGATGAAATTTTATTAGTAATAGCTATTATTTTAAATATCAAAATTTTTAGCTTATAAATAATATTTAACTAAGCCAATAGAAAACTAATATTTTTTTTATCTCTAAATTAATTATTATTTATTGATTTTTTATAGTGTATTAATATTAAGTTCTTAAAATTATTAATATATTTAATATTAATATTAATATTAAATATATTAATTTCACCAATACTTATCAACTATAAATAAACATTATTAAAATTATATTTTTTTACCGTAAAAATCAGATATATTAATATTTATTGTTATAAAATAACTATGTATCTAATTTTTTTAGAATAAATATATAAAATTTATATAAAAAACAGTACTTTTTTATTAAATTTTTAACTATTTATCACATTTATAATCTAATAAATAAGATTAACGTTATATTTTTTTTCTACGATATTTTATTTTAACTCGAAATTTTATATTTTCAAATGATTTTGATGAAAAACTTAACCAAAAAAGTTAATTTAGTCTTTTATGAAATAATAAAAATGCTAATAAATTAAAAATTCAAATCGCGTGGTTCAATATACTATATCAGAAAACAGTCTCTTATTCTCTTTGGAAGAAAAGGCCTAAATGAAAGAAAGTGATTTGACAAAAATCATAAAATAAATTATTTCGCCATCGTCTACAACTTTTATGGTTGCAGAATCATTTATTTTATTGCGATTTTTAATCAAATGGAGTATGTATTAAAATCTATTGATAATATGGTGATGGTTCGGCATTTCATAAAATTAAAATTTCAACTGAAAACAACAATAAATACACTTATAATTGTAATTCAGAAAAAAAAACAATGAATTTCAAAATTTAAAAAAAATATAAATTAAGAATGATAATTGATAAGTGTAATTAATTGAAAGTAAACCAGTTAAAAATTAAACGTTTTAATAAAATAGATAAAAGTTGGTTTTGCAGAAAAAAATTAAGGATAGGAGTAAATTATGCAGATTGTTATAAGTTAAATTACACCAATTATTTAAAAATTTGTACAATGCTTCAATCAACAAAGAGATATAGAATATTATGTTTTAACAATTCTTTGATCAACAAAATATATGTTAAATTATATGATGCCAGTACTTAATAAAAATACTAAGAAATCAAAACATATAGAAGATATAAGTTTGAGTTTATATCTATTTCTTAAGTATTATGAAGTGGTTGTGATTCTAATGACTCATTTTATCTTCTGTTAGGATATTATCTTTTCATCCTTATTTTTTTTAAAGGATATATAAAATAAAAAGTTTAGTACTCTTGTTAAATTTTATCTCTAATTTAACATTCTCGCCACATGTAAAATTTATGCCTCGTTTCTATTTTTACAGCGGAAGAAGTAAGTATATATATATATATATATATATATATATTATATATATATAATAAAACATTTTTATTAAAAAATTAAACAAAAAAGCTTTGTATCAAATAATAATTATATGTAATGGAAATTTCAAAAAATTACAACATCTATTGTTTTTAATGCGGAGAGAATAAATACTTGTAGGGTTTAAGAAAATTTTGTGAATTTCAAATGAGTTGAAGGTTAAAAGAGAAAATCGATGTAAACATCTAGTAAGATAAGAGTTATTCAAATAAAAAAGAAGAAGATAAGAGTTATTCAAATAAAAATAAAAAAGTAAGAATCAAATAGAAATAAGTATGTTATGCTGATTAATATTATACACTCAAAATTAAAATAAAATTGTAAAAAAAAAAAAGGACTTGATATTTGCATTTTTTGAGATGCAATACATTATTTGAAAATAATCACAAAAAGGTTTGTTAGGTTATCTAATAAAGTAAAAATGTTTTAATTTTTAAATGATATATGGAAACGGTAACGTACATATATATATATATATATATATATATATATATATATATATATATATATATATGAACTCATACTCATTTTAAAAAATTGGGCATTGTTCATACAAATACATGTACTTAGTCAATCAATGATTTATTATTAAAATAAAGACAAATTTAGATAATGTTCGCAAAAATATATTTACTCTAACAAATTAAATAAAAAAAATTACATTTTATAATATAAGTAATGATTTTTTTAATTAAAAATTTCAACATATAAAAAATATAAAGTAAAAGGAAATGGTTAAAAAAATTTGATGAAAAAGAAAATATTATTTTATAATATTCAATTGGTGAGATTTAAACAGTATATAAATTATATTTTTCTCTCCAAATTTCAATATTGTCAAAATGAGATAAAAGAACTATATTTAATGATCCTTAGACTCCTTACAACTTGTAATTTTTTTAATTGAAAAAAGAAAAGAAAAGAACTTTCCTTTTCTTCTACTTTTTCATATATAGTGTAAATATTCACTGTCAATATCATGATAGACTTCTATACGTACACTAAACAAGCACAAGTAATGAAATCAAAAGTTGTAAAACCCTAATCTTGGCTGCATGATGATAACTTCAAACTAATATTTGTTTTTTAAATCTAATCTATCTTTATAAATAACATCGACAACCATTGTTAGAACTAAACTTAGGCACATGATATGTAGACACAAAGATTGTTAAAAATGGCAATCCAACTAATAGTACAGTTCGCACCAGATCATGGTAGTTTGCTTGACAAAACAAGAAACTTGACGAGAATATAATAACCTCGTTCCTTGTGTCTCATGTGTCTCAAATAACATAGTTTCTTTAATAATCCGTTCCCACGCGAGACAAGGTACCATCATGTTTTCCAATACTCCAACAACTGTTGTGGTCGGAAGAGACTCCACCGTGATCGCAGTTAGCGGAGGTCGACATAGCAATGGTGCTGTCAAATGGGCTGTGGAACACCTCCTAAAGAAGAACTCCTCATGCATTCTTCTTCATGTTCGAACTAAGACCATGCTTACACGTAGGTACCTTCTCCTCAGTCTTTTAAATTTTTCAACCTTAGAAAATATACATTTTGCATGTGATGGATCTTTCGAAAAAGAATGACCGGAGAGAATTAACATTAATTCGACAAAGTCTAACACATACATAAAGGATCGATACTACCTCAAATCCAGAACATTATATTTATGAGTTTTTTTGTTGTGCTGTTCAAATTTTTCATTTTTATTCAATATAGAATTTAGATTCACATTTAAATTTTTTAAGAGTCTTTCTCAACCATAAATCTCTTCACATCTTACTTTACGTGATGAGTATTTCAAAAAAGAATAACCAAGAAAAATTAACATCAATTTGACAAAGTCTAACACATATACACACACTACCTCAAACACAAAACTTTTAAGACAATAATGAATTTTCTTATTATAGTATTCAAATTTTTCAAATTTACTCTATGTAAGACTTAAATTTACATCTAAGTTTTCTTTGAGTCTCTTTTTCAAGTATGATTTTCTTTGTATTTTCCTTTGGAGCGAAACCACATCAAATCATTAAGTATCCCTTTAGAGGATAAGCACATAAATTCAACTCTCAACATATTTTTCTTTCTTCTTCTCTTTTTGACTCTCTCAATTTAAACAAAAGGGTTTCTTTATATATAAAAGTTAAACAACAACTATGTACCATGACTTTTCAAATTTGGTTTGTGCAGCTGAAAATAATAATGATGCACCCAAAAATGGACGTCCACCAAATGAAGAAGAATTGCACCAATTCTTTCTTCCCTTTAGAGGATTTTGTGCCAGAAAAGGGGTGTGTAATGTATTCCAGTGTATCTTAAATCAAATTTTAAATTCTTATGTGTGTATCATAACTGAAAATTTGCTACCACAATAATAATAATAATTATTATGGATGTTGATAATTTCAGATATCAACAAAGGAATTGGTCTTGCACGACCTTGATGTTACAAGTGCACTCATTGCTTTCGTTGTTGACAATTGTATAAGCACCCTTGTTGTTGGTGCTGCTACTTCTTCCTGGGGTTCTATTCTAAGGTAATTTATTCTCTCACATGTTAATATTAGCAATTTTGTATTGAGTTTTAATGAATGGTTTTTGTGTGGTTTATTATAGGAGATTTAACAAAGATGATGTGTCAGCTAGTTTAGCAAAATCCTTACCAGACACATGCAGTTTATATGTTATCTCAAAAGGAAAAGTACAACATATTCGACCATCAGGTCATCATCATCCTCATCATAATCATCAAAATGTTGAAGCCACACCAGCTAAATCTATAAAAGACATAGTCAATTTCTTAGAAAGTGATCCATTGGATCAACCACACAAAGATCTCACCAATAACCAGATAGCTTTTGAAGATATAGAGAGGTACATGCTTTCAATCTTAAATCATAATTCAATCTATTATTTTGCCAAATGGTGACACTTTCATTTCTCAAGTTATTCCAAGCTTTATGACTTTATTACAGGTATTAATTTGTTTGTGTTCTCGCTTGAATATGCAGGAAACTAATCAAAGATGTAGTGAAACACCAATCTAATAAACTTTGGGAATATTTACATGAAGAAACAAATTCACCAAAAAGTCCAATTGAGTACCCTTCATCACAAAATTCATCTGCAAATAATACTCCTGGAAATAGTGACAGCACGGGGCAATCACTTGGTCCTCCTTTGATTAATAAGTTACATGAAAACCAAAAAGTTGTGGTAAACCATTCTAGGACCAATTCACACCATTGTGGGACCAATTCACACCATTCTATTAGGCCAATTTCATACCATTCTAGGACCAGTTCACACCATTGTGGGAACAATTCTTCTCTAAAAGATCAAGTAAGTGTTTTATTACAAAGAAGGAAAATGTTACTTTTTCACATAGTTTAGCATTCAAGAAAGTTAAAAAAAAAACGTATGTGTATTTCACAATCATAATAAGAACCAAGTTTGCTTGCACATGTATCACTTTCAAAACATAATACATGATATAAAGCTTGAGGTTAGATTAACTTAACCTATATGCTTTACTCCCTACTTTGATCATTTGAAATTAGGTGAAATTTTTAAGCATAATTGACAAAAACTACATATCTTTTTCAAATTGCAGGTGAGCTTTGATATGCAAATGAGGAAATTGAAATTAGAACTACAAAAAACTGCAGAGATGTATGGTATGGCTTGCAAAGAAGCTGTTCTAGCTACACAGAAGGTAAATTCATGTTATAACTTTTGTTTAATGGAATGACACATTATTACAGTATTTGTAACCGTATATGGTTTTAGTTATTGCTTATTAAACATGTTATTAACTATTTCTTTTTGTCAATTTTAAAACACAACTACTTTTCATATACAAACTATACACATGTAGTTTGAGATCATGTAAAATTTGAATTTCTGATGAATTTGTCTGTGTTGTTCCTCTGGTGTGATTTCGAATACTCTGATGGTCACTGATTTTGAATTTTTAAAATACCAATATAATATATTTTTAATATTCAGTAGAGTATAGTGCAGAAAAACTTATTAGAGAATCTGAATTTCTTCTCATAATCCATTGTTGTTTATAATAATAAAAAAAACTGTCCAATCAGGCAGTGGAGATTGAAAAGTATAGGCAAGAGAAAGAACGTGATATGGAGGAAGCAAAGCTTGCTCAAACGAAAATGACTATGGAGTCAACACAAATGTCAAAACACTTGGTAAAAACGGAGTCTCAAAAGAGAAGGGAAGTTGAATTGAAATCCAAACATGAGGAAGGAGATACGATTAAAGCATTGCAGGAAGTTATATATAACAATATTCCCTACAGAAAATATACAATTGAAGATATTGATGCTGCAACAAATAAATTCGACAATGCTTTAAAAATTGGTGAAGGTGGATATGGTCCTGTCTTTAAAGGAGTTCTTGATCACACAACTGTTGCTATTAAGGCTATGAAACCAGATTTAGCATATGCAGAAAAACAATTTCAACAAGAGGTAAAATTGTAGTTTTCTTTTAATAAGATGATGTTTGCTTAAAGCATGTTACTAGTATTTAACATGAATGGTTTTCATGCAGGTCATTGTTTTAAGCACCATAAGACATCCAAACATGGTGCTTCTCTTAGGAGCATGTCCAGAGTTTGGGGTTCTTGTGTACGAGTATATGGTAAATGGAAGCTTAGAAGATCGTCTACTTCAAAGAGATAACAGTCCTCCAATTCCATGGAAAACGCGTTTCAAAATAGCATCTGAGATCGCCACCGGTCTTCTTTTTCTTCATCAGACAAAGCCAGAACCCTTGGTGCATCGGGACTTGAAACCAGCAAACATTCTCTTAGATAAGAACTATGTGAGCAAGATTAGTGATGTTGGTCTGGCACGACTTGTTCCTCCTTCGATGGCTAATCAAACCACACAATATCGTTTAACTGGTGCAGCTGGAACATTTTGTTATATCGATCCTGAGTATCAACAAACAGGATTGTTGGGTGTGAAATCAGACGTATATTCATTAGGAGTGGTGTTGCTACAAATCATTACAGCAAAATCTCCAATGGGTTTGTCACACTTGGTTGAAAAGGCTCTTATGTCAAATACTTTAAGTGAGGTGCTTGATCCAAGTGTTAAAGACTGGCCAATAGAAGAAACTTCATCATTCGCTAAGTTGGCCTTAAAGTGTTGCGAGTTAAGAAAACGTGATAGACCAGACCTTGGCACTGTTGTCTTGCCAGAGTTAAACAGAATATCAAGGTTGTGGGACGATGAAAACATATATCCCCTAAGACATCACATGGCTTGAGACCATCTTCATCCTACCCAATCTCCAATAGCAATCCAAGTATTGTTTTCTTGTAAAAAATTGATCAGGTATTGTTAGAAGATTGGTAAAAAGATAACAACCTATGACTCAATGTTATATAAGAACATTTTTGCATTCTTAATATTTTTTCAATGAACTACATGCATAATATACTAGTTATTGAATTTTGATGTTATTATTGGTCTTTTTACTAATATGGGACAATTTAACACCGAAATATAAGTCACGTCAATGTAACACATCCATAATTAAACTGACACGATTTCTTTGTTTTGAAGTTATATCACATTGGTAAAACTTTAATGTTTCATTGATCTCTGGCAATTTAACATTGAAATTACCAATCTCGCACAATTTTTAAAAAAATTTCAACTTGAAGTAAGTCGTGTAAACGTGATATGACTTTAATACAAGAAGTTGTGTTAATGTAGTATGACTTTACCATAATCAAATTTAAGTCGTGTCATGTTGGCATAACTTCTTTGTATTGAAATTGTGTCACATTGGTGCAATACAACTTCTTTGTATTGAAGTCGTGGTACGTTGACATTACTTACCTTAAGTTGTAACCAAATTGGTAATTTTAGTGTTAAACTACCCTATATCATGCCTATTTAATACGCGAGTCGGGTTAGCCAATTGAACTTATTGGGTTGATAATTAAGATGTACTCAAGCGTATTTAATATGTGAGTTGGGTTAGCTACTCAAATTTACTGTGATGTCAAGTCGGTTGTACTTAAGTATATTTAATATGTTAGTGGGGTTAGCCATTCAAATTTATTATGTCGTCTAGTAGGTTATAGTCAGACATATTTAATGTGTGAATATTTTTCAATCTTTGGCACTTTTATACATGTTTATACCCATATATATATATATATATATATATATATATATATATATATATATATATATATATATAAATTTGTGGATATTTTTCAATCGTTAGCACTTTTAGACTCTTTTGTATGCATATGTAATTCAATTTGTGGATATTTTTCAATTCTTAGCACTTTTAAACGCTTTGATACTTACTTAGATATCTTCCAATCCTTTAATTCCTTTCAATCCTTGAATAGATTTCAATCCTTAGCGCTTTTAAACGCTTTGATACTCAAATATCATTCAATTTTCAAATATATTTCAATCTTTAGCACTTTTAGACGCTTTGGTATTCAAATATCTTTCAATCCTTAATGCTTTTAAGTACTTAGCAAATGTGTTTAAATCCAATATACTACTAGCTTGTGGATGTGTTGCCATCCAAACTTAGTGGAAGTAGCTAACACATGGGTTGTCATTTGAGCCTAATTGAAGTAGTTTTAAGATGTGTGACATTCCATGTTCTTGACAATAATTTGCCATTAAGTTTTGAAGTGAATCCAATACGCGATAATCATCTCAATTTGGGGCCAATTTGCCTCCATGCTTATCTTTTATTGCATCACTAAGTTTGTGTCCAAATAGGTCTCCTTCGTGAAAGACATGTCATCTAATATGTGTATTGCATCATTGGTTACTCGATTCTTTGTAACTACTTCACTTACCCAAGCTTCTTCTCGTAGCTCATATATGAGGTTTATATTGACTTGTAGTCATCATCATGAACTTCATCAAAGCTTTGTTTTTACAAGAGGATTCTTCACACTCAACAAGGATCATGACATTTGCTCCATATGTGTGTAAGAAAGTTATTACTTTTGTCGGTGATCGGGACATGCACTGGTATCCCCATAATATAATTGGAATCTCACTAACCCATAAGTCTTTGACAACCAAGTTTTTTTTTTCAACACATTGAATATATCTTTGTTTAATGCTTTAGTTTGACCATTGATACGTGAATGCTTTATCGAACTCCATAAAATGTTTGAAGCCTTTATAATGATTTGTCAACCATTAAAGAATGACATTAATGGAGTAAATCATGTCTACATAAAACATTATCCTAAAAGAATTTTTACACTTGTTGTGGAGTGATAATTGATAAAGACATCCTTTATCGATTCAGTAAAATAATCAATTGCCACTATTAAATTTTTTAGCTGGTCTTTAGTGAGTTGGAACGATTTGAGTATATTTATTCCTCATGTAGTGAAAAACCAAAGAGTAACAATTATATGTAACTCCTTTGCAGAATAAAACAACACTTATGGAATTCGTGACATTTTTTAGTTAATTTATGAGCCTTTCTACTATCATCTATCTTGTCTATTCTGAATGATGTGTTGTTGATTGTTTATCCCCAAACAATCTCGAACCAAATCATTTTGTATATTATTGTTAGATGTTTTTTTGACCGTTCAATTTTGATTAATCTTGGACTTTATATTCATACAATAATTTTAAATATTTTTAGATAAAAGAGTAACATAAGAGGGTAAAGTGATTAGGAGGAACAAAACTATTATTCCAAATAAAATATTTTATTTGTAGAACGTGCCTCGTTATAAAAAAAACCTTTTTATAGTTTCATCATTTTATTATTATTTTTTTACGAATAGTTAATTAAGTATGAAAAGTAATATAGTTTTAAAAGAATATAATTTTGTAGAAATAGTATTAAAAAATTACGGGACATTTACTTTTAACAATTACTTTATTATTTTAAAATAAAAAATAATTAAATTATTTATTTTATTGAATAAATAAGTTAATTTTATTTATTGCAAAATAAAATTGTCCAATTATATATATATATATATATATATATATATATATATATATATTAATAAACTTATGATTTTTAAGCATTTGACTAAACAAATAATTATTAAAATAAAAGTATTTCTCAAATTTATATTAAAGTTATAACTTGCATAAAAATAATTACAAAATAATTTTTTATTATTTTTAGTAATATTATAGTTAATGTTTGATAAAAAAACTATATTTATCGAGAAACATGGAAACAATTAATTAAAAAATGTACATCACTAATATATACTATATTATATTATATGAAAGCGAAAAATGATCAATTAAGCCCAATAATAAACACTTCATCTTAAGCCCAATAATAAACACTTCATCTTATGTCAATTTTATTTTATCTAAACCGAATTAATCTATTCAAACTTCTAAAATCCATTACTTTTAAAATATAATTGTTATAAGAATCTTTATAATAAAACTTGATGATATATTATTTTTATTTTATATATATATTAGTAAGAGGGTATGCCAATTTTATTTTATCTAAACTGAATTAATGTATTCAAACTTTTAAGATCCATTACTTTTAAAATATAATTGTTATAAGAATCTTTATGATAAAACTTGATGATATATTGTTTTTATTTTATATTTTTATTATTGGATTTAGGGTCTAGGGTTTTACAAATTATAATAAAATATATTTAATTGGTATAATTAAATAACTACATAAAAACATATCTACCATGCACACTTTCAATAATACCTAAAATTAACTCTATATAATCTTTTTGACATTTTCTTATCTACAATCAAGTATATATTTTATTCTTTATTTTTTTTTACCAAACATTAAATCTTTCTTTTTCATTTTAACACATATTCGGTTGGTTCACGGAGAGAACGTATATAATGACTCTTAAACCCTAAAACCCCGCACGACACAAGCAACAGCAGAGACGAAGAGAAGAGCCATTTATCGGAGTGGAAGACTCGCCGCGGACTTTGACAGCGGTGGAGGCGGCAAACATTCACAGCACAATCTTAACCTTCTCTAATTAACTTAATCGCTTTTGTTTTCTTTGATTGCTTTCGCTATTTGTAGCGAGGTCAAAACTAGTTCATAGGTCGAAAGTGTTTTCTAAATTTTCTATTTATTTTTCTCATATTTCATTATAAGTGTTTCAGCTTCAAATGGCTATTGACGGTAGTTTCAACCTTCATTCTTCACTTCGGAGATTTCTCGATCGTTGCCCAAAGCTCCAGTGTTTTCCGCAGTTTGAGTCACTTGAACAGAGGGTATTGCCTCCATTGCTGATTGTTTGTTTGTTTTCTTTTAAGAAGAGTATTTTGTTCAAAAAGAGAGAAATCTTCTTGCGAAGAATTCAATACAATTCAACTGCATTTTTGTACACTGAAATTTAAAAATACAAGAAAGTCCAAGAAAGTCCGATAACTTAGTACTACTCTAGAAACTTTTGGAAACCACACAATTTTTGTGTATCCCACTCTTGTTTGATGAGCTCCACCCATGATTTATCACTCTTCCCTAAATTTTAACCAATAAGAGAAACACTCTGCTTTCGTATTATTTTTTTTTGTTTATCATGTTTTTCTTTTCTGGACAGGGAGAGGTGACAGAAGAGGAAATTGTTAATGTGCTAGGAGGGGTGTTTCTGCACCCGAGTTATACAATTCCGTTGATGGGCTGTTTCCGACCGATCGCTCAATGCATTGTAGATAAAGCTGTTGCTTTGCTTCGTCTTGTGCCAAATTTGAGGTCTATTCCCGAGGACACTGCTCGTGAAGATGATCGTGACAGTGTTTTGGATGGGGTCGTGAATATAGTAGAATTTTATAGTCAACAGGGAAGGGGTCTGGATCTTCATGAGCTTGCCTGTCTAGCTTTCTGTCGTGCTCTTGACATGGGTCCTTTTCTGTTGAGGTTCAAATATTCCCGAGTTTCTTATTCAATAACGATGCTTATCTTTGTATTTGTTCCTCCATTTTGTCCTAAATAAAAGAAATGCTGTGCTCATCCCCTAACACTCCATTTAATAATTTTAAGAGTTAGAAAAATACATGTAAATAATAAGAATAGAAAGGAGAAAAAGGATTTCCATTTCTTAATTTTCAAGGAAATGATGAGTTTGTATACTTCTATATTATTATTATTATTTTAAAATGAAATTATAGTTCATAATGCTCGTACTCTGCTTAGCTTAGTTTTGAGGTATTTAGTTATCATCTATCTTCCTATTAGCAGAAATGTCGGTTCTTTTAGTATTGTTGGTTTACTGTAATTGTTTTAGCGATCTTAGTTTCTTTTTCTAGCTTGGTTTGTTCTGGCTTATTTTTTAATAACATTATGTGTTCTTCTTTGCTTCTTGACGCAGTTCTATATTAAGCTATTTCAATTTTGCTCCTGCTCCATTTGAAAGATTTGCACTGAAACAAGTTATGGTTAGTATATTTCATTGTAAAGTTTTTTTTTTTGAGAAATAATTTGGAGTCATGCTTCTGCATATTGCTAAGTAATGCCTTAACACAGGTCGAGACCCATGAACTGCATGTTGCACAAATATCATACCGTTTCCTTCTAATGGAACGTGAAATTTTCTCAAAGCTCTGGGACTGGTCTTGTTTTCTTGACCTCGTAAGAGAATCATGCAAATCAGATCTTAAATGGTGTGGGGTGCAGGTATTGAGCGTTCTGCTCAAATTAGGTTATAAAGCCACTGAAAACCTGAATGTTGGAGCTGAGGAAGCTTTTTCTTGTCTATTGCGGTTAGTAATGTTTCCTTACTTTTGGCCAAATGTTGTACTTAAATATAGTGCATGCTTAATTACAAATTTCAACTTTCCATATTCAGCTGGGAAGAGTTCTGTCAGGACACATCCCTAGAGAAAGTTGGTTGCTATGTCAAGCCAATGGCAGACTATGTGTCCAGTTCCCCAGATAGAATCATGGATTTGAATAATGAGAACTGTTTAAAATCCTCTGGCTTTAATTATCTGCCTGTTAGTTCATCAAAACTTCGTGAGTTGCCACAACATTTAAAGAGGCAACGACTTACGACAAGGTACATGTTATATTATTCGTATTTGAAATGCTGTTGTTTCTGACATGTATTGGGATTTTAGTTTTTAGATAATATGCACTTTTACTTTTATAGTGAGATGAATGTTTTTATGCTTTTCCTTGTTTTATTTTTTCTTGTAGCTTTTCTTCGAAAAAATTATAATATTACGTATTTCATTTGGATTACCCTTGATTTTGACGTCTTCTGTAATTTTAGGGATGATATATCATTGAGTAATACATTTGTATTGACCTCAATGGTGAAGAAAAGTTATGATAGAGTTCTTTTGGCAGTCAGTCAGAAGTGGCCTGTTCTTTTATATGGCCCCACTGGTTCTGGAAAATCTGCTCTTATTGCGAAGGTGGCTCAGGATAGCGGAAATCAAGGTATGCCTTAGTATTTACTGGTTAGTTATTATTATTTGTTTTCCCTTGTCTACAGATTGATTGAGGATATAATA
>Ga0209389_1001862_pt1 | contig 15445 bp, 5 predicted proteins | sample CowpearedBW_FD_187526 | JGI IMG/M metagenome (GOLD analysis project Ga0209389, IMG submission 187526) | Root nodule microbial communities of legume samples collected from California, USA - Cow pea red BW (SPAdes) (version 2) | ecosystem: Host-associated > Plants > Roots > Nodule | place: USA...
GTAAGAGCTTGCAACATCTGACTTTCCATTTTAGTTAATTATGATTAAGCTGTTTTGCACGCTAAATACGAACATATTTCTTACAAAATACTCTTATTTTAAGCCCTTTTACTATATCACACCGCCTTTTATTTTATTGTATAAAAAATAAAATTAATTTAATAATTTATCTTTATGTATAGATTTATTATTCGTTTTTGTTTCTTCTTTCTTTAACTCAATTAAAGTTTAATATTTTTTAAATAGAATAAATTTGGTTCTATTTGCTAATAATATTAGATTGATTAACGGTGCTAAATACGAAATTTGAAATACATTTGGTGTTTTTCCATCTCAGAAATAAATATAGCCAAACCAAATATACCATAGTGAGAGATATAACACTACTATAAATCCTAGAAACCCAACAATTTGGGGAACCTCAAACCAATCCTAGAAAGACGGGTTTCTCGTTTGTCAGAAATTTCCTTCATCGATAAACTTTCTTTAATTTTACAGTTCCAGGAAAAATAATGACTTTGATATACTACTTAATTTTTAATTTTAAAAAAATATGATACATACATGATATATGTTATGAGATATGTTATTTGAAAAAGTTTCTTATTTTATTCTATTCATAGAGTAAAAAGTGATAGAATAATAAATATTATTCTAAAATTTATTTCTAAAGATGATTTTTTTTAAAATATGATTTAAATAAGTATTTTAAATAAAATTAATAACTTATTATTTATCACATCTTCTTTAATGAATCTCATAAATTTGAAAGAAATGCTAACCATATAACGCGTGTTAAAAAATATGTACTAAAAGATATTTTATACCATTTAGTGTGTTGGAAATTTCACGTCAAATAGAGATAAAACAATTTTATAGTATATAAATGGGATGCAAATCATACCTTATAAGCCATCAATTTTGTAAAATTGAGTTAGGTTTGAAGTTCACATCTAACTATATTTACATAGTATATCAGAATTATTGTTTAAAAAACGTCTATCGTAACAAAATTTTTTGGACATTATGTTTCATCCGCTCTTGGACTGCTAATAGATCACCTATTTTCAATCGGATTTAGATAACAACGGATTAAAATTTTATAGATATCCGATCTAACTCAAGTTTATATTTTAATATTTGTAATTTTGTAAATATATTTAAAATTTAAAATTTTATTTCTAATATGTTAAAATGTAATAATAAGTAATATAAAAGCACAGTCTATTATGATAATCATTATTAAAATTATATATGTCATTTTTTAGTTAAAGATTCACTGTACTTTTGTCATTTATTCAAAATAATAATAGTTTTTCATTGAAAATTTAATTTAATATAAATCAATAAATTATAATTTTTATACAGCTAGACAAGACCTTGCAAATCACACTATTGGAAAATTTAATAATTAATTATAAAGTGTGAAGTTGAAGTTATTAATTATTTATCACATGGCTTGTGATGAAAACGTAGTTAAGGATCAATCTACATAAGGGGATGCACACAATTTACTCGTTTGACCCGCAAAGTAATAAAAGGTTTCGGGAGAAAGAGTTAGTATTACGTCTTGCATTGATATTTATGAAGAATTTAAGAAATAAATCACGATTTGTTATTATTAAGTACTTGTATATAAAAGTAAAACTCACCGTTCTATAACCAGTAATCACAACTTAATCTTATAATAATAAATAAAATAAAAAAACTCAAATTCATTTCTAGAATATTGCCCACTTTATAAAATTGTTCTGTAGAGAATATCTATAAAAGTCTTACAAACATGTGTCTCCAAATAAGGAATTAAAAACATAATTTTTTTAAAAAAGTATACAGGAGATTAAAAAAATATTTAATTTATCTATAATTTTATATGAATTACTTTATGTTTTCAAAAGAGTATAGCTTACTTTTGGATATGAACTATTTTTAAAAGAAAGTTTTAATCAACTTTATTTTAGAATCTTACAAAAAAAGAGAACTTTTTTGACATTAATTTCTATTGTATAAACTTAAAGTTATGATTTATGATGTTAAAGCTCTATTAATAAATAACTAGTTGAATGTTTGAATGATAGTGTTCTAAAAACATAATATTTGAGAGACAATTCTGCTCTCAAATGGTATTTTTAGAAAACTAAATTTTTCATAACAGAAAAAAACATTTCTAAGTATTTAAAACTAATTTTATACTTTGTAAACGGTTTATAGCTTCTAAAAACATGTTATATAATAGACAGTCAACTTCAAATGTAAAGAAAATTTAAATGTCTAGAAATATAATTGGAATACAGAATGAACTATTTTAAATTTATTTATAATTTAAAAAAAAAATTATTTTAAACTAAATCTTCTAAATTACATTCTGAAACATACAACCAGAAATAATCCCAAACAATTCTTAGAGAAAATTATCTGTTAACTTAAGATCTTGTCCTCAATATCTTGTATTAGATAAAAACACAACACCTCTTTGTAAAACTGAAACAAAATTTTTAACTCCACTAATTTTTTATCATTATTTCCTAATCAAAGAAAAAAGTATTGTCCTAACTTACAAAAAGAAATGCATCATCAAAATAAGAGCTACCAACGGTATAGCTGCCCAGTGTTACTATTTTTTTTTTATAATTTTTTTATTAATGAGATGGTCTTACTTTTATTTTGTACGCAAAGCTATCATAGTTTTTCACACTTAAATTAATAATTTTTCATATTTAAATAAACCCACACAACACAAGAATATTAAACTTTGCACTCTGTTTATACATTAAATTCATGTAGAAATAAAAATGTAGATCAATAATATACATATATATTGATCTATCTATACATGTATATATATTACTTTGGAAACGTGATCACTCTCTCATAGCATAGAGGGAAGAAAAGAAAGATGCAAGTAAAGGTGTTCACATGAAGTCAAAGATATCATCTTTGCCACCCCCAATTCAGCAAACAACCATGGAGGCAACCGCCGGTGCCGGCGTGGAAAAAGCTGCCGGCGACGGCACGAAGGCATGGGATTCCGGTGGTACCAACATTTTGGTGAGAAGGGTGATGTATGTGGCCATGCTCCTCGGTGGAGTTGGAGTGTTGTGGATGTCTTTTTATCACTTTGGTTCTCCCTTGGAATGCTCCACCTTCTCACACTACTCCACGGATGAATCATCACAGGTTAGTGTCTCTTTCTCTCCATCTTTGAGTCAAGTCGTGTCGGTATAAAAATGATTTTTTAACTACTAAATTTTGATAACTTTCTCTTATAACTTTAAGTGTCATATTTTAAGTAGTTTTTCATTTTTTTATTCTTAATATTTCAAAATCACTTAGAAGATGACACTTTATATTATAAGAGAAAGCTGTCAAAATTTAGTAGTCAAAACTATCATTGTTCTTGTTAAAATAAACATATTAATATATTTTTAGATACACATCTTGTATCCGTGTATTATAGGTGGTCAAAATCGAAGAGAGTGAAAATAGTTTTTTGTGATGATATTTTCTTACTAAATATATGTAACTATAATTTTATAATCAGTAATCATATTTTTAATTTGATATTAAAAAGTGTATATATTTAATATGAAAATAAGAAAAGTTATCTGTGTACTAACTAAATAATTATTATTGATGTATTTATTTTATTTTTTAAAATAAAGAATAAATATAATTAATTATTACGATATATTTTTTTATTTAAATTATTGAAATAAAAATACAATTTTAATATGTAACTAAAAAGGTTTAAATTTAATTAATCACTGTCATATAAAAGTATGACATCAATTATTTATCTTATTTTAGTATCTAAAATATCAAAAAGAAAAATAAAAATAAAGAGAGGCAATTTTCCTAAAGTTTCATTCACCACCTATACAGAAAACAAGCGACATTGTTGCATGCAAAATAGGTAGAGCAGAATTTTCAAATCATCTTGATTTAATTTATAATAATTGTGCATTGTTTTTTGTCACACTCACACGCATCTCAGGTTATCTCACTTTTCTTCTGCATTGTATGAAGGCATTGCAGTGTTCTGTCATTTGTCCTCTCACGTGTTTGATAAATTTCTTGAGTGAATTTTGAACTTGAATTACCAAGTGTTTGATGTTTTGTCTTGGGTTTATGCATCAGGAAGGTGATAATGATCAAAATCTGGAGAGTGTTCTTAGAAGGGCAAGTATGAAGGATAAGACAGTGATACTCACCACTTTGAATGATGCATGGGCGACGCCAGGCTCTATATTTGACCTTTTTCTTGAGAGTTTTCGTGTGGGGAATGAGACAGAATGGCTTTTAAACCACTTGGTGGTAATAACTTATGAACAAAAGACACAAGAACGTTGCCTTACTGTGCACAAGTATTGCCACCAATTCATATCTAAAGGCGACAATTTCACTGGTGAACAACGTTACATGACCCCAAACTACCTACACATGATGTGGAAAAGGCTTGAATTCCTTGGTTCTATTCTTGATATGGGATATAGCTTTGTCTTCACGGTATGTACATATTGTTTTGCAGAAGAAAAAAAACTTTACATCTTTGCACCAGATTCTTTGTTGGATTTTCCAATAATGTTCTTCTATGCCTTCAAAATACATTGATATTGATTTTAAAAATTTAAAATATATTAACAAGATCTTTAAAATATCAATATAGTGCATCTTTGATGTTCAATAAAGTAAACACAAAAAATCTAACAGAGAATATGAATTCATCTATGCACACATGGCCATCTTTGTGTTCATGGTTTGTTTGCTGTTTTTTTCCTTTACAGGATTGTGATATAATGTGGCTTAGAGATCCCTTCAAACAATTTGACAAGGATGCAGATTTCCAAATAGCTTGTGATGATTTCAACGGTAATCCCTCTGACATACACAACTCTCCAAATGCAGGGTTTAAATATGCGAGATCTAATTATCGAACTAATTGGTTCTACAAGTTCTGGATAAACTCGAGGAGTTCATACCCAAAATTGAATGAACAAGTTGTGCTGAACAGGATCAAAGGGCACCCCTCGATTTCTGACATGAAGGTTAAGATTAAGTTCCTTAGCACCAGCTATTTCGGAGGGTTTTGCCAGATTAGCAAGGACTTCAACAAGGTCACAACAATGCATGCAAATTGTTGTGTTGGTTTAGAAAACAAATCCAATGATCTTAAACTGGTGCTAGAAGACTGGAAGAAGTATATGGCTTTGCCTGAACAAAATAAAACAGAGTCACATCATTCTTGGAGGGTACCAAAAAATTGCAAGTTTTAATACCTTAAAATTTCATTATTTAAGTATTTTTTAGATGAAGTTATTGATGAGATGAAGTTACATATAACATTTGATGGAGGCTTTAGATACGTTGCTATCAAAAATGGTTTTCTGGCTTTCTACAAAGTTCAGGGATATTGTGATGAGCCTTTTTTGCTCTAAATGTCTGCAACTATTTATATACATATATTTTAAAATGAACATAAGTTTCTTTTTATGTTATTAGAAAATGTTCTATGCAGTTTTTTGTTTTAATTTTACTAATACTTATTAAATTAATATTTTATCTTTTGTAAAGTTTAATGAAGAAAATGGTATAAACAATAATTGCTTTATAGAAATCCTTAGGAGAGAAATACACTACTAGAAATTCTCATATTACATGAGATTTTTCTTGCAAATTTATTAAAAATATTTGTAAGAAAATACTTTTTTCAGCCATTTTTTCTAAGAATTTTAATTGACAGGTAATTCCTTCGTGGGTAATCAGTTCCTACAAAATATAAAATTTGCAAATATTTCCTACAAATTTTGTTGCGAAAAGTGTTTTATACAAAATATTTTGCAAGAAAATTGGTAGCAATTTCTTGCAAATTCTTTTTCACAGCAAAATTTGTAAGTATTTCCTGCGAAAATTTTTTTAAAACAAAATTGATAGGAAATATGAATTTTTTTAGTAGTGATAAAAGAAGCACGTAGATTTTATAAATTAGTATAAAAAACTTTTTTCTTTCATAACAACAATTGTATTCTAGTTGATTAGTTATTGTTTATTGTAAGTAGCTTATTTTTCTTTAGTTATTTGTTTATTGTAAATAGCTTCTTTTTTTCTTTAGTTTTCTTTGTAAACTCTAATATGCTTCCTCTAGTTAAGGGTTGCGGAGAAAGTAGTGACATAAGTATAAGTTTTATAAGTTAACAAAAAAAGGATAAGTTTAAAATAAAGGAATAAAAACTATTTTGTTATTTAAAACTTAGAAATATTATAAATAATAAATAGAGAATGAGAGAATAAAAAATAACTTTTTTATGTGTTTTATTACTAATAAGATAAGTCTTATTATAAATATAAGATATATTTATAAAAGATATACAAATCAACTAGTTAATATAAATATTTACTAAAAAGTCAATTGTATAAATATCAATCGTACTATATAAATATCTGTGTGAGATATATGGATGACCATTAATTCAATTTAATTACCTTCAAAATTTAAGTTATTAGCATAAATGCAAGACAAAATAGTAACTAATCTCACATTTATTAACAAGTGAGATGAAGCATTTTCCACACGCAATGAAGCGGTGTACTAAAGAGCACGTAGTCACTTGAATATTCTTTTCTTTTTTTAGTTTTTTATAATCTTATAAATGATATTTCGTAAATGTGTAAGTAATATAAAACGTTTTTTTTTTACTTTAAGTATTTTTATCATACTTATTAAAATAGTGTTGTGTTATAATTTAAGATAAGATAATTAATGTTTTATTATCTTTTTAAATAATGTAGGATTTATTATATATTTAAGATGTACAAATTAACTTAATGAAAGTATATCTAAATTTTCATTTATCTTCTACATTAAATAAATAATTTCATCATGATTTATCGTAACTTTTGAGAATTGGGTCCATACGTTTATATCATAACTAAGGAGTTGACTTAAACTCCACTAGAGTCATCCCAACGCTATTATCATCACATGTAAGAGCTTGCATCATTTGACTTTCCATTTTATTTAATTATCACTAAGCTGTTTTAAGCCCTTTTATTATATCACACCGCCTTTTATTTTATTGTATAAAAAATAAAATTAATTTAATAATTTATCTTTATGTATAGATTTATTATTCGTTTTTTTATGTCTTTCTTTAACTCGATTAAAGTTTAATATTTTTTAAATGGAATCAATTTGGTTCTATTGCTAATAATATTAGATTGATTAACGGTACTAAATACGAAAATTTTCAAATATATTTTGTGTTTTTCCATCTCAGAAATAAATAAATATACCATAGTCAGAGACATAACACTACTATAAATCCTAGAAACCCAACAATTGTGGGAACCTCAAACCAATCCTAGAATGACGGGTTTCTCGTTTGTCAGAAACTTCCTTCATTGATAAACTTTCTTTAATTTTACAGGTCCAGGAAAAATAATGACTTTGATATACTACTTAATTTTTAATTTTAAAAAATATGATACATACATGATATATGTTATGAGATATGTTATGTGAAAAAGTTTATTATTTTATTCTATACATACATGATAGAATAATAAATATTATTCTAAAATTTATTTCTAAAACTGATTTTTTAAAACTATAATTTAAATAAAAATATTAAATAAAAATTTTAATGATAATGATAATCATGAACTTTTTATATCTTTAAGGAATCTGTGAATCTCTGAGTTTTGGACGAGAGAAAGTTTATTATCTAAGAAGATTTTTCTTCTTTTACGGTACGTACACAATTTTTTCTTTAAATTTTATTTTTTAAAAAATGTTATTTTAAATTAAAATAATTGGTTATTTATTTAAATTTAATCATTTGTTAAACTAAACTAATTAGTTACAATAAAAATGACACTAAATTTTGCACTTTGTTTATACATTAAATCATGTAGAAACAAAAATGCCGATCAATAATATACATATATTTATCTATTTATACATGTATGTATATATTAGTTTGGCAACGCGATGACTGTCTCATAGCATGGAGGGGAGAAAAGAAAGAAGCAAGTAAAGGTGTTGACATGAAGTGAAAGATAGCATCTTTGCCAACCCCTGTTCAGCAAACAACCATGGAGACAACCGTCGGTGCCGGCGTGGAAAAAGCTGTCGGCGACGGCACGAAGGCATGGGATTCCGGTGGTACCAACATTTTGGTGAGAAGGGTGATGTATGTGGCCATGCTCCTTGGTGGAGTTGGAGTACTGTGGATGTCTTTTCATCACTTTGGTTCTCCCTTGGAATGCTCCACCTTCTCACACCACTCCATGGATGAATCATCAAAGGTTACTGTCTCTTTCTCTCCATCTTTGAGTCTAGTTTTGTTTGTAACCAGAATGACATATATATAATTTTTTTTAATTAAATAAATAATTTTTTCATTTTCTTTATTTAAATTATTTTTTAACATCCATCGAATGTATTTTTTAATTTTTAATATTTTTATTTTTTATTTTAATTTAAAATTATTCAACTAATCTATTATGAATAATAAAATTTGTAATACAACTCAAATACATTCATAAAATTTTATAAATTTAAATTAAAAATATAAAATCTCTAAATTTGATAATTTATAATTTATAATTACGAGAAAAATTAGTTAAGATTCGTATCAATTTTATAAAAAAAATTTTAAAATCATTATTAGGACTCTGATGTATGGACACGATGAATGAGACTACGTATCAGTGTCACGTACGTATCAAAATACGTTCAAAACTCATCCATCTAAACTATTGCAGATATTGATACGACTGATTTAATTTAATTTTTTCTTTTTTCAGTACCACACTCACAGATTCTTATATCAGACCATCAAATAATCTCGTTTTGCTTTTTCTCGAGTGTGTTAATATATGAGAATATAATTGAAAATGTATATTTTAAATAATTTTTAAACTGAATTTTTAAATAATAATAACAATAAATAATAATTTCAAATAAGATATAAATTGAATTTTAAAATATTGATAAAAAACAAATAAAAATATTATATATTATAAAAAATTATAAAATCATAAAAATTATAAAATTAAGTATCGAAACACATAAAAACAATTCCAAACATATTAAAACTTTAAAAATAATATGTATAATTTTATTATAAAATTGTCGAATGGGATACAAGACATCTTAAAAATTTAAGAATAATATGTATAATTTTATTATAAAATTGACGTATCGAATACATATTGTATCTTATATTTTTTAAAATAACACGAATCACCGTGTCAGATACGTGTCGTATCCGATACTCGTATTGTGTCTATGCATCATAAGTTCATACTAATTTGGTGAAAACTTAAGTTGGAAAAAATATCGTAATAGGAATAATAGAATCATAAATTTAAGATACATAAATAATAATAATAGAATATTAATCCTAATCTTGATTTAAAAGATATATTGTGATAATACATTTCTCAATCTATCTGTTCATCAATCTCTTTCCCGATTATCTTTTTATCTTTCTTTTACTCTCATATTGATAACTTGAAAAAGAACTCATGTATAGAGACAAAATCTTATTCCTTTTTATTAACGAGCATCCATTAAATTGATTTTTATTTTATTTTTTAAACAATAAAAATACATAAATAAATAATATATATAAACAAAATGATAAAAATATTTTAAAATTTAATATATATATATATATATATATATATATATAATATAGTTAAATACTTTTGGGATTTTGTATAATATAATTAATATATATAATATAATTAAATACATATAAAAAATAAAATTGAAGACTTTTGGGGGAATCATGGCTCACTTTAGTCATAAACATAAACATGTTCCGTTAATGATATATATCACATTATATTTTAGTATTTTCAAAATAAAAATATCAATGTATTAGATACATATATATTATATTTGTGTATCATATAGTGAAAATAATTTTTTGTGATGCTATTTTCTTACTACGTATATGTAACTATATTATTTTATAATCAATCATTTGTAATCATATTTTTAATTTGATATTAAAAAAATGTATATATTTAATACGAAATTAAGAAATGTTATCTTTGTACTGAAATAAATAATTATTACTGATGTATTTTTTTTGTGAAATAACGAATAAACATAATTAATTATTACGATATCATTTTTTTATTTAAATTATTGAAATAAAAATAAACTTTTAATATATAACTAAAAAGGTTTAAATTTAATTAATCACTGTCATATAAATCAGTATGACATCAATTATTACATCTTATTTTAGTCTCTAAAATATCCAAAAGAAAAATAAAAATAAAAAAAGGCAATTTTCCTCAAATTTCATTCACTACATGTACAGAAAACAAGCGAAATTGTTGCACGCAATATAGGCAGTGCAGAATTTTGAAATTATCTTGATTTAATTTATAGTAATTGTGCATTGTTATTTGTCACACTCATACACATCTCATATTATCTCACTTCTCTTCTACATTGTGTGAAGTCATTGCAATGTTCTGTCATTTGTCCTCTCACGTGTTTGATAAATTTCTTGAGTGAATTTTGAACTTGAATTACCAAGTGTTTGATGTTTTGTCTTGAGTTTATGCATCAGGAGGGTGATAATGATCAAAAGCTGGAGAGTGTTCTTAGAAGGGCAAGTATGAAGGATAAGACAGTGATACTCACCACTCTGAATGATGCATGGACAGCGCCAGGTTCCATATTTGACCTTTTTCTTGAGAGTTTTCGTATAGGGAATGAGACAGAATGGCTTTTAAATCACTTGGTGGTAATAACTTATGAACAAAAGACACAAGAACGTTGCCTTACTGTGCACAAGCATTGCCACCAACTCATATCTAAAGGCGACAATTTCACTGGTGAACAACGTTACATGACCCCAAACTACCTACACATGATGTGGAAAAGGCTTGAATTCCTTGGTTCTATCCTTGATATGGGATATAGCTTTGTCTTCACGGTATGTACATATTGTTTTGCCAAAAAACTTTACATCTTTGCACCAGATTCTTTGTTGGATTTTCCTGTACTGTTCTTCTATGCCTTATTGATATTGATTTTGAAAATTGAAAATTGAAAATATATTTATAAGATCTCTAAAATATCAATATAGTGTATCTTTAATGTTCAACAAAGTAAAACACAAAAAATCTAGCAGAGAATATGAACTCATCTTTGCACACATGGCCATCTTTGTTTTCGTGGTTTTTTTTTTTTCCTTTGCAGGATTGTGATATAATGTGGCTTAGAGATCCCTTCAAACAATTTGACAAGGATGCAGATTTCCAAATAGCTTGTGATGCTTTCAACGGCAATTCCTCTGACATACACAACTCTCCGAATGCAGGGTTTAAATATGCGAGATCTAATTATCGAACTAATTGGTTCTACAAGTTCTGGATAAACTCGAGGAGTTCATACCCAAAATTAAAACAGCAAGATGTGCTGAACAGGATCAAAGAGCACCCTTCGGTTTCTGACATGAAGCTGAAGATTAAGTTCCTCAGCACCAGCTATTTCGGAGGGTTTTGTCAGATTAGCGAGGACTTCAACAAGGTCACAACAATGCATGCAAATTGTTGTGTTGGTTTAGAAAACAAATCCATTGATCTTAAACTGGTGCTAGAAGACTGGAAGAAGTATATGGCTTTGCCTGAATACAATAAAACAGAGTCACATCATTCTTGGAGGGTACCAAAAAGTTGCAAGTAGTAATATCTCAAAATTTCATTATTCAATGTATTAGAGTTATATGATTCATAAGCTATATAAATATTTTTGAGATGAAGTTATTGATGAGATGAAGTTACATATTGTTCGATTCAATGTAACAGTAAGCTAACTTGGCAGGGAAATGTTTCTGCATATAACAGAGACAAAGCAAACACATATGGAGGCAAAAAGAGAATATGTGGGAAAGAAAAGACTTTGTATTCTTTAACATCAACCTAAGAGATGGTACAACACAGGTCTTTATACACCTTTATAGAAGGTAACTGAACATAACAGAAAAACAGACTTTTTTTATTTTACTTAACTAATACCCCTCCTTAAACCAAAAACATTAAAGACACCAATCTTCTCTTTGAGAAACTTGAACCTCTCATACTTCAAGGCTTTTGTAATAATGTCTGGAAGTTGCACTTCAGACCTGCAGTGTTCAACAATTAGTTTTCCACTGGGCACTTGCTCATGGATGTAATGAAACCTTGTTTTAGTAAGTTTGCTTCTGCCATGAGAAGCTGGATGCTTTGTTAAGTCTATACCAGACTTATTGTCAATTAAAAGTTTCCATTTACACGTTTGTTGCACCTTCAATTCGTTCATCAGAGAGCACAACCAATTTGTCCACTCACTTGAGGCTTGCTTCAGTCCATACAAGACCTTTTTTAGCCTATACACCTTATGCTCCTCGCTCTTATGTTCAAATCCCCTAAGTTGATGTATGTAGACTTCTTCTTCAAGTGGCTCATTTAGAAAAGTTTACTTTACATCTAATTGATGTAAAGACCAGTTTTCATTTGCTGCAATGGTTACAAGAACTGTGACAGTTTCAATTCTGGCTACGGGCATATACATCTCATCATAATCTATTTCAGCTTTCTGCAAGAAGCCCTTGGCAACGAGCCTGACTTTATATCTAGTAACCTTAAGACCGTGATCTTATGGGATTAAACAATGTACACGAATGATACGAAGCGATGAATTTAGAGAATATTCATGTTCTTTTTCAACAATACGAAAGTGATACAGAGTGAGGGATCAATGGGGCTGCTCCCATCCCTTTAATGTGCAAAGATTAGAGAGCGATCCAGGGCCATTCTACAAGATTACCCTCACTCTCAGTATTTTATTTGGAACCTGTTAACATTTATTTGGATTTGATTCCAATTTCAGATTTTTGTGCCTGTTTTCAGAATGGAACCAGTTAATATTTTTGTGGATCCGATTCCAATTTCAGAATGGAATTTGTTAACATCTGTGTGGATTCGATTACAACCCATTGTAGCATCTATTTAACCGGTTCTCTTTTCTTTTGGAATCTATTCCATTTCACTGATCACTTCTCAATTAATAAATATTTAAAATATTTTTATTTATGATAATAATATATGAGAAACTAATTACAACTTATCTAAATACCATTTTATTATACCTTTTTAACACCAAGGACAATCAGGTCATTCTACATTTTCATCTATTAAATTTAATTTTTTTTAGTCACATCAATCAAATCCTTCACAAATTTTCACAAAAATTACTCTCAAATCCACTCCAATATCACCTCCAAATCCATAAAAAAGAACAACATAAATATCACCTTCTAATCAACCCAAATTAATCATCTTTCTCTCCCTCAAATCATCACCCACAAAAGAACACACCCTAAAACTTTTGATCATATCGCTATAATGGCTTTATAATTTGGAAGATTAGATCGCTTAAGCCCATAATTGATCACTCAAGCCACAAAACACATATTTCAAGCCTTAAAACTCATCACTCAAGTTATAGCTTGATGTTTATAGATGTCAAAAGTATTCTCTCTCCTATAGAGCTCTAATCGCCCAAACAATAAGTGGTCATTTAAGCATTAAAGAGTTTGAGATTTGAGGTTGAATATGGAATTTAAGTCTTGACATACAAAGTCATGTTGCTCACATGAACGATGATATAATGATTTAGTGACAAGATAGTCAATGTTGATTCTCTCTACATTAGGAATTAAGCAATCAAACACTAGGTTGGATGGTTAAGAGAGGAAGAAATTGAACAATTCTCTCTCTATCTCTCTCTCTTTTAGAGTTGTTAGCACTCAAGCAATATGAAGTATCACTTAAGTGGTGTGGTGTGTTCACAACCTGAGTTAGGAGTTTTATTTTACTTAGTGAAGACATGTCAATTAGGCAAATGTGTCTCACTCATTCCTTAATTGTATTTTTAAAGTACACGAGATTTCACATATTTTTGTATAATATCAAATTTCACAAACACTTTCAATCAAACTCAAAAAGTTATACATATTTACTAAAGTGGATGGATTAGATTAAGTCAAAAATGAAAAAAAAAATTACTATTATTAGTTACTCTTGATATAGATATTAATTAGCTAGAACTTTGCATAATTTAGATTAATTCTACAAGATAAGATATAACTTTTTCATAGCGTATAATCAAGTGAAATAGTATAATCTAACTTCAACATTGTTTACTAGAAATTCTAAATTTACACATGATAACTATTGAAGGTGATAAAATCATTTCAATTTTTTATAAATAAATAATATTGTGATTTCTTTTATGATTCATGCTATAACAAAAGTTAATCTTCTGGAGATATTTGTTAGCACACTCAATACGTAATTCATAATATCAAGAGAATCAAATTTAGTATTATTGGGAACTAATTACGTATTAATCATGAAACCATTAGACAAAGTAACGGATTATAATTATTTGCTAAACATAGAAATCTCATTGAAGGTGTTCATAACAATTTGTTTTGTTTTGAGAACATTCCGTCTAGCCTCCACTTTCTTAGAGTTTTCTCTCTATCTTTTCTTGCAATAACCTTCAAGATAATTTTTTTTTCTTCTAAAAATCTCATTGCGTAAGAATTTTCATTTTCTTCAATCATTCAAATACATGCATGGAAATGGAGTCTAACTTTGAGGTACCATATTACTTTCTTAACAATGAAGGAGTACCATCATATACTTTGTTATTGTGAAGGTTCAAGTAAGTGTCAACCACCACCGTGAAAGAACATCATTGAGGTTCACAAACTCAAACCACCGACCAATTGGATCCATCAATTACATCGTACAAAACCCTAAAAATCAAAGTTCTATATTTAAATGGTTAAGGGTGGTTCAGAATATACTATCGTGGACTTTGAATGGTTCGACGATTCTGGGGCAAAATCCAACACTAATCGTCAGCATCTCATCTCTAGACATGACAAGGTAATCAATCATTGCTTTTATCATAAGTTTAACCAAGTTTTTACTTTCATTCTGTTTTTATGTTCTAAATTTAAAATTAACTTAGTACTCATGTGGGTGAAAATATTTTAATTTTGTCTTGTTAGACCTTAGTAATTAGTTAGGTTATAATTGGTAGCTAAGTTCTATTTTTTGTATATATATAATTTTAGAATTAATTTTAGAGAAACAATTCATCCAACTTTTTATAATTCAAAAAGTATTAAATTGATTAAACTAACTTTTTTAAATGGAGTAAAATACTAATTGTTTTTTGAGATATACGATACAACTTTTGATTTCTTTTAAGATTCAACTAAAAATTAAAAATTTCGATGATTATATAAAAAAAAGGGGCAAATATACATAAATATAGAAATATTATAATTTTGTACAACAAAATTTTTACTTGATTTATATATATATATATATATATATATATATATATATATATATATAT
>Ga0209389_1001867_pt1 | contig 15436 bp, 5 predicted proteins | sample CowpearedBW_FD_187526 | JGI IMG/M metagenome (GOLD analysis project Ga0209389, IMG submission 187526) | Root nodule microbial communities of legume samples collected from California, USA - Cow pea red BW (SPAdes) (version 2) | ecosystem: Host-associated > Plants > Roots > Nodule | place: USA...
TTTTTTAAATATATATATATATATATATATATATATATATATATATATATATATATATATATTCCTTAACTGGACATTAAACCTAAATTCCCAGTAAAAGAATGTAAAGAAGTTGTATTTTAAAAAATACTTTATTTATAATTTAGTTTATAAAATGTTATTAAAGTGGTGTTTTTAAAAACTATTGTTTCTTTAAAAATTAAAAAATGTATCTTTAATTGGAAACTGATTTCAAAACAAAATCATACTTTAAAACACGACCTATTAATATCTTTATATTTTTAAAATTTGGATTATTTTGCTGATATATTTACAAAATTTACCGACTAATAAAAAAAAAAAAAACTCAAATTTAACATGATTTTCTACTAACATTATTTCAGACTGTTTCTTTACTTCGAGAAACTTAAGTTGAATTGCTCAAATAGGAAATTTTCACAGCCCTAGTCTTCAACAATTTTATAACAATTTATCCACTCCACCATGAAAATAACATCAAAGTCACATGCTTCTATGATAATACATTAAAGTCATAATTTACAGGTAAGCACTATATAGATTTCATCCTTAACTCTCATTTAAAAAAAAACAAATATTTCTTTGAATGACTAAACAAAAATCATAATTAAGTTTAAAAAGTCTTAAATTATATTATGGACGCTCCTTACAATAACTTAAATTTTTGCAACGTGATCTACATCTTTTTCTCGCAAAGAAAAGCACTGATACAGTGTTAGTAATTGTCTGGCAGCATGAAGTCCGTTTTTGAGCGCTACAACAAGCTAAAAGAGGAACATCATCACCTCATGAATCCGGCTTCAGAAGAAAAGGTAACTGTTCCTACACCATTCTTCCTCCCATTTTGTTTCCAGAGTAATTCGCAGAAGATATTTTTGTTCAGTTTCCTTCAAATGATAACAAATGTACCGAGTTTTGAGGCCGAAGCACAAATGAACCCATTTATGCTTTGATGTCCCATATAAACTGTATTTCATACCCAGTATACGCAGTATACGAGAATCTTCGATAATAAATATCCTCAATACTGAATAAAATAAATATTTTTTAAATATACGAATTAAAAGATAAAATCTACGAGTCTTTCTTTAACATGAATGATTAAACCAACATAAAATAACTATCATATAATGAACTTTAAATATAACCACAAAATTAACCTTATATCTAATATGTGACATCTCCAACAATTCCTAGCCAATGTCACAAGACTAGCGCAAGGAGTTATGCTGGGTGCAATAATACTAGTCATCATTTATACTCCGTCTTTGATGATTAGGATACTTACTAGTAAGGTGTATTGTTCAGAATAGTTGTGCTACTTTAAATGGATTGCATGTCTACTATTTAAGGGTGTTGAGAAATTTCACATCATTTACCCTGTCTTGGGGAGTTACACATCTTGGATAACTTCATTTTTGGCTTTCAAACGAAATCTAAATTATCTAAATTGCCCTTTTGATAAACTTGCTTGTTCTGACAGACACATTTAGAAGAGAGGTAGGAAGTCCCACATATACCTCTAAGACAACTATACTGTATTGAATGCCAATTGGTCTAATATGAAATCTAAAATAATTGTTCAAAGTGATTTAAAGGTATGGTTAACCTTGATAGAGATGGTTCACCCTATTCAGTTTCTTGCACACCATGTGAATGGTATAGTCAAATTATCAAAATTGGCTTTTATATCAACTAATTGCCAACCAATCCAATCCCCGACAGGACAAAGTCAACTCCTTCCAATCTGAAAAGAAAATTTTTTGTTTCCTTTTTCTGTAGCTGTGGCATTCACTATTGACAGTACTCCATGGAACTTTATGTTGCACAGCTCATCCTTACTTTGATGGCCATCAAATTGTGAGGCACCGCAATCCATCATCCCTACCTTCTGAATTCTCAGGCATTCCCCACACTTTCAAATACCCTCTTGTAGTCAGTCCCACTGTCCTGCTATACGGTGAACGTTGAACCCCTTGAACCTCCATTGTTTGCTGAACAACCCTTAACATTCCTCGCCTTCTTCCTCAATCAATACCTTCTAGTATCTGTTCTTACAATCGTTTTAGAGTCCATATTAGAATTAGGTCCATATTTCTCTTAACAGCCGAATCATTTCCTTGATCCAATCCTTTCCTCCATCTCTTTCTCTAACAACTGCTGGAATCTTCCCAATCTCCCTTTCAGTTATCCTCCATTGCTTGAAAATTCTATCAACTACCGTACCTGATCTCACACTTTCACCCCACTTTTAGAGTCCGTCACCTCACTTTCCATGTCAACCTGTACTGCCAATACTTGGTTCTTCTCTATAAATTTGGAGATACCACGGATCATAAAGTCTCACAAAATGTTGCTCAATTCCCCCAAAAAGGCTCCTAAATATCCCACAAAATTTTCAACCATGTCTTCATACAACTGCCTCTATTTGTAGCAGACCTAGAAGGATTTCAACGGGGATTTTTGATCAAGGGTTCCCTTGAATTGCTCCCAAGAAGGACGTGGGTTGTAATTACCGCACCACTGAAACCAACCCGAAGCTCAATCCTCTAGTGCAACCATAGAGTTCGCATTTACTTCTCTACTGTTGCTTCTTTGATGCAAAAATACCGTTCCAACTCCCACCCAGCCAACTGGTCCACCTCAATGTGTCTTCTCTCAACACTACGAAATCGGAATCTACAGTTAAAGTTTTCTCTCCATTGCTCCCTAATGGACTCCTCATTCTGAGATGTGACATTCTGCCTAGTTTGATGCCCGCTCACTACAATTTGGACAACAAGCACATCAATCATTCAACCATTTCCTCAACTCCCTTGAGTCTTGCACCTTGCAGTGGCATCTGTTCCTCCTTCCTATGTTTGCCCCGATATGCTTTCTTCCTCGAGACCTCTATCCACCGATTCCAATCTTGAGCCCATTTCTCATACCAACCATAAATGCTTCAAGTCTTTATTTGTTTGCAATACCCATTAAGTTCATAATGGAGTTTGATACCAATTGCTAGAACTGGATCAGAATTGCGAACAAAGGAATGAATCGTTACTGGCGAACCCTAGTTCACGAACCTGCCCTAATGTACAACCAAGAAGAATGAATTACAACCGATATCCTTTCCTTGTCTAAGTTTCCTTAGTTATTCTGTCAGCTTAACTAACTGTGACCATAGAGAGTGAAACCGTCTTCAAACGACATCCCTTAAATAACTAATATAAACACTCTTAATAAGCAACATAACCAACATGGTGCCCGGATTTTGAATCAGAAAAAACCAAAACATAGCTGAAGGACATTGATTAAAATGAGAAAATATTGTATAGGTTAAAGCCACGGTAATGACAACTTCATGTGCCAAAATAATAACAAATAGTTGACCCCATCCCCTCTAGTTTCTATGCTTAAAAGGACACTAGTTGCTCTGTAGGAAAAGCCACTGGTCTAATTTGATTCACAAAGCTCATCTTCCTTGAACATGAAAATGTAACTCATTCACCTAACTGAAGTCTACTATAAATGAAACAATATACTTTGGAAATTATCAAAAACATGCTTAGAACAAACAAAACAACATGCAGCAGAATAATAATGTACAGGACCATTTAGCAATAATTTTAGTCTTCAAAAGCATCCTCACATTGGTTTTCAACTCTAATGTTACTATGTTAGTCCTCAAATTGTCTACCCGGCAATTCTTGGAGATTTAAAATAATTTCCTTTAGTAATAACTGTTTAATTGATATCTTCATTTCTCTTCTTGCTAGTTTTGGCAGACAGAAGCAGCAAGCTTGAGGCAACAGCTTCAGTACTTGCAAGAATGCCACAGGTAAAAATATAAATAAACTAACACCCATTAGTTGCATAAGTGCACTATATAAGCAAGCCATATAGATATGGAATCGAACAGGTTATTTCATAAGAGTTGACTCCAGTAAAGAGATATGTGGAGTGACTAAGTAATGGATATCTATCAATCATTGATTTAAATTAGTAGGTTAAATTTACAACGCACCTTTTTTCAATTCCTCAGAAGATGTCTTTACTTTCTCACTTTACACATCCAAACAAATACCGAGGGCATAAAATAGGAAAAGGAAAATGGCAAATTTTATCATCCGCCTTCCTCACTCTCCATTACAAATCCAAAAAAGAAATATGAATCCCTTTACTTCTTTTTCTCTCTCCAAGCATTTCCAGAGGATGAACCTAAAATCTATTAAAAAGTGATTTACATATTTGTTATTTGTTAGTATGTCAATCTGTCCATGTCAAACAAACGGTTGTTCATCACTGGAAACAATCGTATCGTAAATCAAACAAGTTTGTTCTACAAAATCTGTAGAGTTTTACATCAGTTAACCACGTGATGCCATCTTGGAAAACTTACTGATATTTTTATAAAGTCCTAATGGACAGCTTAGTTTCTTACACAAAAATTACAGAAATGCTAAAAGACTAATTTCAGAAACTTACAATGTTTCTTCTGCTAAGAGATAAACCAATCTAATATTGAGAAAGCATTTCAATTTTTCTTTCTTTCGGCAATAGCAGGCAACTAATGGGTGAAGAACTTACGGGTTTGGGTATCAAAGAACTACAAAATCTGGAAAACCAACTGGAGATGAGTCTAAAGGGTGTTCGTATGAAAAAGGTATGATGGTTCAGTTCAAATTTAACCTCTTCCCTATAAGATTTCATCCTTTTATGGGAAATTTATAACTTCCATTATCATCTATGTCCCTCCAGGATCAAATTTTAACAAGTGAGATTAAAGAACTGCGCCAAAAGGTTTTAAGGAGTCTCAATTTATTCTTGCCGATATTTACTAAGGTTTTCCTAAAAATTCTGACCAGTTGTCATGAATGCCATTGTAGGGAAATCTCATTCATCAGGACAATGTTGAACTCTATCAAAAAATGGACCAGATTCAAAAGGAAAATGCAGAGCTACAGAAGAAGGTAAATGATCCACCAGCACATTATATAATTCAAAAAACTATTATTTCATCTTTTCATAAAAGCACATGCATGCCTAAGACTATCAAAGGCTTGGATAATGAACAAGTCAGTACATACACAGACACTTCATGTCAAACAGATTTCACTCATTTATTGAGCTTAGTTCTAATTATCTAGAAGCTAAAGGCTTAAAGTTTCCTTTAGATAAACCTAAACACAAGATTTGGCTCTTAGGTTTACGGAAGCAGTACAGGTGAAGAAAATGTGGCATCCAGTCCTTCTTACATGGTCAGAAATGGATATGATTTACATGCACCAATCAGTCTCCAGCTAAGTCAGCCACAGACTCAATACAGTGAATCATCAGCCAAAGTAATGAAACTCGGGTATTCCCTCAAACTGATAATAAATCAAGTCAATAACTTTTCTTTTCAATTTCACAAACTAAACTTAATCTCTGTGCCAGATTGCAGCTGCATTAGCAAAAAACTGTTCAGTAATCGGGGAGGGTTGTCATTTTGTGACAAGAAGCAACTATGTTACAACTTCTGCCTAGAATGATCAGACTTTCTACGAGTTGGGTCTTGTAGTTCCTCAACCGCATTTGTTCCATTCAACACTACAATGCATGTATGGTACGAGATTATCTATCAAGAAGCATATGATTGCTGTTAAGGATTAGACATAATGATTGCCCTTGTAAAGTTTAAGCAATAAAAATATCACTGGTGTTGTTTTCTATAAATTCTAAATACATATGTCGTGATCAATTATATCCAATTCAGAACACAGCCACCGCCTATACATTTGATGAGTAATCTAAAACACATTGGTAACTATGTAGGTCAGAAAGTAAGTGACAAATAAGCATGACAGATGATTCTTCAAAATGAATTATAAAGAAGTACAGCTAACAATTAAGAGGAAAAATCAATATCCCCAAATCATACAAACCAATATATTCTGCAACATCATGGGCCTGCTTGATGCAGAGCTTAAACATGAAGCAGAAACAGAAACTTACCAACTGGATAATAGGAAAAAAAAATTCAAATTCAGAGCAGACCTAAATTTACTCTTAAATAGTTAAATCATCATTTCTGATTCAAACTACTAGACTTTCCTTATGGCTGATAGCACATAATTCTAATTTTCACAATCTAACAAATTCACATCTTTTGTACTTGCAATATCTAAGATTCTGCATATAATGTTAATCAAATATCCACATGTCAAGTGGGACTAGACTGTATCTCCCTATCATCCCAGTGATGTGCCACTAGAACAAACAATATACACCGGGAACTGAGGACATTATCCTCTGGACTCGAATGGTTACTATATACAATAGAATATCATATCAAAGGTAAAAATAATCATAGCGCATAATGCAACTGAAAAGCACAATGGCAAGGCATGCTAAATAACTCAAAATTTTTGTGAATTATTTGCACATAAAATCAGTATCAGATTGCCAATTATAACGACAAAGGGAGCTTTTCCTTGCAGCTTCAATCATGCAATAGAACAACCTGAAGTGATATCAAAGTCCAGATTAAGGAAAGTTCAAGCAGGAGCACACATTAAGGCCAAATAAAAGACTTAACAAAAAGAAGCTCATAACGTGAGTAAAACCTCTCTTTTTATAGACTAATCAAGATTGTCAAATCAGAATCCTCAATGTCATAAAAAAAAATTGTTAATTACTTTTGTGTCCTAACTTGACATCTCATACAGGATAACAGAAATAAACTATTGATTTGTGTCAGTCATGTGACAGTTGACAGTTTGACACAAACATTGACAGTTGATGCAAACGCACAAATTGTTCATAACTATATTAAGGGATTAACAGGGATTAACTTTACAGTACTTATTGATGTATCGCTGGGTTTTCCCATCCTGCGGCCACCCAAGGAACATGATTGTATATAATTATCAATTATCAATATGATTAACACTAAACACCATTAGGCATTTCAGTAAAATCGTTATATTATTTAACTACTTGTGAGACAAAGTCAACCAATACAAGACATTTCAATAACCACTAAAGTATATTTCTATATAGGAGAAGCAAATAAAGTTAAGATAAGCCACACATCCATCTTATCATTAGTTGGTTTGTTATAGTTGAGTGAGTAACTAATGTACTTGGCGACATTCATGATATGTCCTTTTTCTCATTTCTAATATTCTCAATTTTCTCTCATGTTGTCCCTTTAAAGTAGACCATTCCATTCATTATTATATAATATATACTATAGAACCTGTTGAAAGGGAGAGCTTGCTCAACTCCAACGAAGATGATTGATGTCCAAAGTTATACAAACATGTGCATCACTGGTTTAGGCTTAGTCCTGAATTTAATCTTTTACATTAGGTGTTGTATATCTAGAATTACATGTAAAACAAGCTTGAATTGAATTAAATCAGCTATCAAACTCTTGAATGTATCCAAAGCAGAACTCGTAAATGGATTAAGTACTTAACTAATAGATTACATAAGAAAATACACCCACGATAATCTATTAGGTAAATTCCTAATCTATTAATTACTGCAACAGAACTCTGGTATAAAAACAGTTTTGAAATCCGTTTTAAAACAGAGAAAAAAATAACTGAATTCCTGAGAAACGAATTGAAAAACTTCTTTTCTAAGATCTACAGAGTTCTTGTACTTTCTTGGGAGATCATTTAAGTGAACCTTCAAGAAGATTGATGGTGGATTCAACCTTGATGGGTCAAGCTTGGATCTAGGATCAAGTGACAAATCTGCACTTCCACTAGGTGTACTCGTTCTTTGTTTCTTTTCTTATTATGTGTCTATTCATAATTGATTCACTATGTAAAGTGAAGGTCTCGGTGCAATTGTGTGGATGCATTGTATCTAGGGAGAGTTCTTGATTTGTAGATCAAGCTCCTTAGTCTTTAGGGTCTTGAATTATATAGATGCTCTTGTAATTCTTGTATCTCTATTGATTTAGTGGAATCCTCCTAAGTGGGTCGCTTAGGAGAAGACTGGACGTAGATTCATCTTAAATCGAACCAGTATAACTTGTTGTATTCTTATTTCTCTCATCTTTCATGGCTTTTGCAATTGCTTTAATCAGTCCATTAACACAGAACTGTAAAACTGGTTAATTAGGGTATAAAGATTAAAGAAACCTTAAGATTCATTTAAAATCAGTTAAAGATTCAATACCCAGTTCATCCCCTCTCTTGGTTGGGTTATATTAGACAGATCTGTTTTAAAGTAGACCATTCATTATTGTATAATATATACTATAGAACCTATAGCAGTACAATAAAACTCTTGCCTTCCAGTTTTAGTATGTAATTTGCAATCACAAATAACTCTCGATGTCTTTCTCCATTTTAGTCATCCCACTTGAACCCTATGTGCTTCGCTCACAGTTTTTCTTGTTTCATTATAGTGTTATTATGATGTTTTTCCAATTTTAAGCATTATTGCATCCGTTAAAAAATTTAAAGAACTCTCTTTTATATCCAACCTGGACTTGAACATTTTTTCCCACCATCACTAAGATTTCTTATCTCTTGGCCCAAAGCCTCTTTTTCCCATAGCAAAAACCTAGATATTAATTATCTAAGAATTTAAGGATGAAGATTATTATAAAATTGTTTTATTACTTCAGATAATTGTTTTTCATGGTTCTTAATAATGTTGTCATGCAAATTACAGGTGCCAAGAATTCATCTTAAAACTAGAATTGTGTTGTGATGATTTAAATCAAACAGATGAAAACTTAAATTCTAAGAATGGATTTCAATTGCAAAATATAGAGCCTATAAATTAAGTGCCCGGATAGCCATATTGATATTGTTCACCCAAATAATGTATCCTATATGCACATATACAGGTAAGGCAAGGACGTTGATACATGCATGGTGACATCTGACCTAAAAGGATTGAAATTTTACTCCCCATTTTCCGTTGATACAGTTTTGCAAGTGCAAGCCATTACGAAACCATGGGGGTTCATAGAAAACACCAACTCTTGATTTTGGATAATTCGTTCCAAAATGAGTTCTCAATAAAGGAAGTATCAATTTTTCAAAGTAGATTATTTTTGCATTTTATATTTATTTTCCTGCTTATAACCTTAAATTCATATCTTAATACAAACACTGAATTTATGTTGTTTTTCTTTCCTATCCACTTTATTTCTTCTTCTAGAATATGAGTTTCTTAGAATAGGGCGGTCACATCTCTTCTAAACAAATCAAACTATAATTTTACAGACTGGGATTCAACCCGCTTTCACCTAATTAGATCGATTGAGAGTTCCATAGATCCAGATGACTAATCCAGAGTTTTGTTTAGTTATAATTTTTTAGTTTTAATATTTGTTTTGTCTTTTTCACGGAGTTGTGTTGTTTAATTTTTGTTCATGGACATATATTGTTATTAAAAACTGTATTTTACACATCAGTTTCTTTACCATAATATTCTTAAGAAATTTTAATTATAGAATGACATTGTCGAAAACCTTGTTTGCATGTTATTTCATATATTAGTATTTTAACAGGATAAAAGTATTTAACTTAGGTTAGATCTGTCAAGACAAATATAAAATATATTTTTACTTTTATTGATGCAGACCAGCTCAACAGAGTTAACCAATGACTCAGGGTCCAACCATTCCAGTGCCTCAACCTGAAATATTGTATTTCGTTGTTAAGATCCAGTTCTAAAGTTTAGTTTGACAAATCCCACGTAAACTTACTCCATTGGAAGTATCTCACAAGACCTAATGCTCAAAATTAAAATCTTTCTTAAGACCTATGCATTAGAAATACTCGTGCAAATCTCTTTCTTCATGAAAGAACTATATATGGCGAGGGATTAAATATCTCAAATAGTTCTATGTTTCTTCACTTTTCATCTCTATAAATTTATACAAAGTTATTTTTGTAAAATTTCAATTTGATTTTAGTTATTTAGTTTTAGTCCTGTACTATATATTTTTTTCATCTTAGTTCTATAATATTATGTATTTTGTTTTAGTCCTATCGTATATCAATTTTTTTAATTTTATTCCTATAATATTTAGTTCATTTGGAATTAGTCTCTCTGAATATATATATATATATATATATATATATAACAAAATAATTATAACAACAATTTGAACACCCATAGACTTAAGAAAGTGAAATAACACAAATAATTTTCATCACAGTTTGAACAGTTCAAAATGCCAGGCGATGCTACCCAACTTAAGTAGGATGGTCTTTCCAAAAAGATACATGTAGTTTCCTTAGAAAAAAAAAAGTTCAAAAGACCTAGAAAAACATTTATTCTTTTATGCCATACACCATGTTCAAGATTTCTACTTTGACAATTTTGAACTATAAGTAAAAACATACCAAATAATTAATTACATAAAACTTAAAAAAAAATAGTATAATATATTTCTCAAGGAGTATTTCAAAATTTTTTAAGGGAACACTCCTTCAATATTGTAAATTTTTAATTATCTATCAGTAACTGCTTTCAACAAAAAGTATAATATATAAGATTAATTATTTCTTTACTTTTACAATATTAACATTAATTTTATTCTTCAATTATTAATTAAGTCTTCGACAACTAAAGAAATTTCAATAGCATAAAATTAGCATCAATTTGATATATTAATAATACAAAATTGTATTTGATTCCTAAGATTTAATTACTATGACATTTGTCAGCATCACAATGTGAACTTTAGTTATTTTTCTAATAATACAGGCCAGCTCGAGTTTGAAGAGTTAAAAGTAATCAAATTCAAACTCAGATTTTAAACTCGAGTTTTTTCACAATGATTTGACTAATTAAATAACAGCTCAGCTCAGTTCCTCCATAACTTTCAAAAATTGGTTCAAAGAGGTTTTACCATCAAATTGTGAAGATTGTTCGATTATCAAGCCTATGTTTAACAGTGTAACTTTTTCAGGATTTAATTATGTGTTAACTGTCAAGAACACCAAAAGAATTTCATATTTTAAAGTAATGAGCTATAAAACTCATTCTAGTGATGAAACATTCCATAACGAATAATTATTAGATAATAATGAAAGTTCGTTAATATTTTGAATAGTGATAACAGATTAAAAATTAAATAATATACTAAAGAAGCTCCAACAATAAACTTATACTTGAAGAGTATCGGATCTCAAATAAACTATGCAATAATTATTAAGTACTGGTTATAAATTTATTAAACAAATAAATCAGCCGGTATTTATTCAAATAGAATAGAATCATTATATATGACGGCAATATACTAATAACTAAATGACTACCAAAAAAGATACCTGACTAAGTACAGTAGTAGAAGTCTGAAAGCTTCACCTTTTAGCGGTCCTGAAGAATATTGGTATAGCAAATAGCTTACTAATTGATACTGATCCAGGAACTTACAACTCATAAGATATGGTGATTCTAAACTTTCATCTTACATCAAAATCATCTATGTTCTTTTCCTTCTGGACTAAAACAGATACTACTGATATACAAAATGAGCTCATTAATATTTCATGTGATTGTGGTTTAAATACACTATAAGAACCAAATATTATATTATAAGCAATCAACCAACAGTAAAAGGAAAGTTTAAAAATGAGAATAGAAAGGGAGAAGATACCGTTTAGAATTTTAAAAATTGAACGGATGAATTAAGGGGGGCGGGGGGGAATATCACATAGGGAATTGGCTCACCACAAGTATAAATCTCTCAATTAACACAACCTTTCAATGAAAGGTTCTTTCGTGTTGCCCTAGGTACTTCTCCTTATGAAGCTATCATATGAATCTTTAGCCATGTCACATTTATAAGTAACTAACTTCCTCAGAGTTTGTTGTTATGTGTTTTGTTGTTCTACATTTTGTTGCTTTGTGTTTTGCTGCTTCACTTATTAAACTGGAAGGTCTTGATTTGGGCTCCATGTTACGCTCTCCTTCCAAAATTATGTAAGTGATCATTATAATTACTAGAAATCATACTAAATAGTTTTTTAAAACAGTAAAAATAGTCTTCCACAATAGTAAACCACAACTAAGGAACTATTTTACTGAATATTCTATTCAATACCACAAAATTACTTAAACAAAAGTAATTTCATTATTTTAAAGGCTGGATCTATCCCAAACTTACATGAGTTTCTGATTAAAAAAAGTAATATTTTAATATAAATCTCTCATGTATGAGTTTTTAATAGAAATCTCATAAATGCGAATTTTTTTTAAGAAGAGTTTGTTAGTTAAAAAGTACTCGACGATACTTTTATACCTTTAGGAAAGAGTGAAAGAGAGTACTGTTCCCTGGACAAAAACTCACGGTTTATTCCCAAGGATTCATGACAGTAATTATATTAGAATTATTAATGATAAGCGATACGGAACCATTACCAACCTAGGTAGATCAGAAATTTTAATTATCTATTTATCCAAAACATTACCGTTAACATATGAAAGCTAAATAAATTGAAAATCAATTCATGCTAAAAGGTAAAGCAACAAACACAAAAACAATGTTGCACCATATGCTACTTGCAATTGGCATAAATTGGAGAAGAAAAAAAATACCAATCAGCTAATTCTCATTACCACAAAATCCATGTCGATCTCTCGTGAGTCATAAAAAGAAGAGTAAAAGCCAGAAACAAGTACATATACCTCAAAACTTCAAAAATAAAAATAAAAATAGGGGCAAAAACACAAGTTCAGAGAGAATATGAAACACTGGCACAATCATATATACGTTAAAAGAAGGCTAATAAATGCATATGTGTGAATATGAATTTGAACCGTACCTTGGCAGATCCGTCGCTATCCTATAGCTTCCTCGTTCTCCACGTTAGGTCACGGAACTAAGCATCAAACAGTTCACAATAAGCAAAAGCGTAAGTTGAGTTAAAAAGACGGCGAAAACGAAGTAGAGAAAGAAGGAACCGTGTGGTTGACGACGAGAAGCGAAGCACGAGCGCGATCGGCGAAGAGAATGAACGAATGGTTTTTCATTCTGAATGATTCCGAGATTAGAAGAGAATCAGTCATCAGCTTTTCTCATAGATGAGTCTGGTTTGAAGGAGGCATGGTACTATTACAACGGAACGTGGTGGAGAGAGAAGAAAATATCTTAGTTAAGAGACCTTAAATTAATAATTAATTATTGGAGAGGTACAATTCTCTGCAGCAAGGTAATGGTGACCCTGCACAGCTGTTACACACTGAGTGGAAGTTGATTGCTGATCAATTCATTGTTAATTTAATAGGTTAAATATATTTTAAATCAATGCAAATGCAAATTTCACTATTTGCTTCTCCTCCTCAAAAATATATCTAACAGTTTAACTACTAATTTTTAACCATTTTTTTGTTGTCTTTATATTTTACCAATTTAACAGTAAAAATAAAATATATTAATTATTATAATTAAAAATAATAAAATATTTTGAATTAAATAATTTTATTTTAAAATATTAAAGTAATTAAAATATATATTCTACTGGATATAAATAAGATAAATATTTTATTTCTATTTTTTAAATCAATAAATTATTGTAATATTGTATTTGCATTAAAATTAACTAGCGAACACACAGGCGTTGTCGCGCCTGTGTATTTGTATTTTTTAATTTTTAAGAAATTTAAGATCAATAATAAATATATAATTTTTAAAATAGTTTTTAAATATAAAATAAATAAAAAAATAAGATATGTAAAAAGAAAATTTAAATAATAATTTAAGACAAAAGAGATTTTAAAAGAGATTTGTAAATTTTTTATAAAATAATTAATTTTTAAAATAATTAAAGGTAAAACAGGTATTATGAAATGTGGACACAAAAAGAGGAATTCCCTTTATTATTACTAGCGTAACACGATAGCGCCTATGTGTATATTTTTTTAATATACGTAATATTATATTAGTAGTGATAATATTATAATGTTATTAAGTAAATATATATATTAAAATTATATTTATTAAAAATAAAGTGAAATATATCAGGACAGATAAAAGAATAACCATTAATAAATAAAGAAGAAGAGAAGAAATAGAGATATATGATTTTATAAAAAAGTTTATTAAAGTAACGGTCAATTTTTAAAAATTTAATAAATTATTATATTTAAAGAGTAAAATCGGTATTTTGAAAAGTGGACACAAAAAGGGGAATCCCTTTATATATTGTTATAGAAGATATACATTAATTTTCAAGAAATTTAAGATCAATAACAAATATATAATTTTTAAAATAGTTGTTAAATATAAAATTTAAAAAAAAATATGTAAAAAGAAAATTTAAATAATGACTTAAGACAAAAGAGATTTGAAAAGAGATTTGTAAAAAAATGATTAAAAGTAAATTATTTATAAAATAACTAATTTTTAAAATAATTAAGGATAAAACAGGTATTATGAAATGTGGACACAAAAAGAGGAATCCCCTTTATTATTATTATTATTATTATTATAGATAGATAGATAGATAGATAGATTATATAGATTACAGTTTCTTTAGATCTTTACAAATTATTTTTATAAATTAATTTTGTCATTTTAATTTTAAATGACTGTAAAGTTATTATTTATGAAAATATAAAAAATATTACTTATTAATATTAAATAATAAATATATTATTTTTTAATATTAAATTAATTGAAGAAAACAAATAGATTAAGAAAAGACTATTAAGAAATATCAAAATTTTAAAATTAATAGATGAATGGACACAAAAATAAGTTTGTATTTAGAATTTTCAAATAAATACGAGTAAGACGAACAATTGTCTTGTAGAATTTTTTTTCACGATAACTTATAAATAGGTTGAATATGATTCGAAATTAATTACATTCATATCTTCTATATTATATACTGGCTTTTTGCAGTATGTGTACTTGGTAAACTCCACAAGTGCAGTTTACTCTATATTGACACTAAAATTAATTTCTAGCAAAGTCTAAAAATAAATACATAACCAAGAATTCAGAAAACTTATCATAAGACATATAACATGATTAATTTTCTCATGTTTAACATCCAAATAAGATAACCAAGTATCATTAAGAATTTTAACATATTAATTATTTAAATATTTTAAAGTTCTTTAATAATTTATTATTACTTGAAAATTTATTAAAAAAATAATATAAAACACGGAAATCATATCATTTTTATGATAAAAGTTACATTTATCTAAATATAAATAGAAAAATATATTTTAATAATTAAATTTTAACAATTTTTTCTTAAAATTTGAAATAATATTTTTTTAATGACTTCATATTTTTTTGTCAAAATTTAATTTTTAAAATATCAATATAATTTTCCACATAGATAACCTACAGCATGTTCGGTTTATATAGGGTGCATTGTATATGAAGTATAAAACCACTGATGAAGTTTGAACTTTAGAAAAAGGCTAGTGTGGAGAAAAGTTGGAATATAAG